>ENA-ORRE01001419-ORRE01001419.1-human-gut-metagenome-genome-assembly--contig:-NODE-1419-length-16010-cov-3.067690_pt1 | contig 16010 bp, 14 predicted proteins | sample MGYA00242171_ERZ509126 | MGnify/ENA primary metagenome ERZ509126 (study PRJEB26280, sample SAMEA2338648) | human gut metagenome | biome: human gut; feature: human-associated habitat; material: faeces... | reverse complement strand
GAGCCTGCTTTGTTCCTCTTATCAGAAGGTTTAGAGAGGCATAGAAATGCCAGCAGAGCCGCCCCGGCCACAATAAAAAGGATCAGGAAATAGATCGCCATCATTGTTTTATCCATTTTTTTGCGCCTGGAAGAAGCAGGTTTCAAAGGGGAATCGTTCATATCGTATATCCTTTCTGATATAAAAACATCTTGGAAATATTACAAAGATATTACAAAATTCTTCATTTACTATAGCAAATGGGGAAATCCTTGTCAACAAAGGGGGATTTTACGATTAGAAGAGGAGATGAAACTGAGTAAAAATGATGTTTTTGGAAACACTATTCCATCAGTGACAGCAATCGTTTCGCCGGAATTCACACGAAACAATCAATCAAAAACAATCATAAAAAATCAAAATTGTGCAATATAACCCAAAAAGAGGCAGCATGTTTGTGAATAAGTTTGATTGATTTTGAATGAAAATGATTTTATAATACAGTCAGAATCAATCAAGATAAGAAAGGAATGAAGGCTTATGATTTATACGGTAACCTTTAATCCATCGTTAGATTATATTGTGTCAGTGAGCGATTTTAAGCTCGGACTGACCAACCGGACGGATTCGGAGCTTTTGCTTCCGGGCGGAAAGGGAATCAATGTTTCGACGGTCCTTCAAAACCTTGGAATTGCCAATACGGCGTTTGGCTTTACTGCCGGGTTTGTCGGCGAGGAGGTTCGGAAGGAAGTGGAGCAGCTGGGCGTGAAAGCCGAGTTTATTTCCCTGGATGAGGGAGTCTCCCGCATCAACCTGAAGCTGAAATCCATTGACGGAACCGAGATCAACGGAATGGGACCGGAGATCAGCGCTGAAAAGGTTCAGGAGCTGATGAAGAAGCTTGACAGACTGAAAGAGGGAGATGTGCTTTTTCTGGCAGGAAGTATTCCTTCATCTATGCCGGATGATATGTATCGCCGTATTATGGCAAGACTGGAAGGCAAAGGCGTGATGATCGTTGTGGATGCAACGAAAGATTTATTGCTGAATGTTTTGGAGTACCATCCATTTTTGATCAAACCGAATAATCATGAGTTGGGTGATATTTTCGGTGTAGAGTTAAAGACAAGAGAAGAAGTTGTTCCTTACGGCAAAAAGCTTCAGGAAATGGGGGCACGCAATGTTCTGATCTCCATGGCCGGCGAAGGTGCCGTTCTGATCGCAGAAGACAGACAGGTATTTGATAAGCCTGCACCGAAGGGACATCTGGTGAACGCAGTAGGCGCGGGCGATTCTATGGTCGCAGGTTTTATGGCCGGATGGATGGACAAACAGGATTATGAGCATGCCTTCTGTATGGGTATTGCATCAGGAAGTGCCAGTGCATTTTCGGAATATCTGGCTACAAAGAGCGAAATTGAAGCAATTTATAAACAGGTAAGAGTGGAGGATTAAACCATGAGAATTACAGACTTATTGGATAAGCAGAGTATTTCCCTTAATGGTGTGCCGAAAGATAAGAAAGAGGCGCTTGATCAGGTCGTAGATCTGATGGCCAAAAGCGGCAAGATCAACGATGTTGAAGCTTACAGACAGAGAGTTTATGCAAGAGAAGAAGAGAGTACAACCGGTATCGGGGAAGGTATTGCCATTCCTCATGGTAAATGCGATGCTGTTGCAAAACCGGGACTGGCAGCTATGGTTGTCAAAGACGGTGTGGATTTTGATTCCCTGGATGGTGAACCGGTGCATCTGATCTTTCTTATTGCAGCTCCGAACACAGAAGATAATATCCATCTGGACGTATTGAGTAAATTATCAGTTCTTCTGATGGATGAGCAGTTTACAGCAGATCTGCTGAATGCCAAATCTGTGGATGAATTTCTTGAAATTGTGGATAAGGCTGATGACGAGAAGAGCGATATTGATGAACGTCTGGCAGATACCGGTGAAGCTGAAGGTGCGCAGGCAAAACTTCTGGCAGTAACAGCCTGCCCGACAGGTATTGCGCATACGTATATGGCGGCAGAAGGCCTTGAGAAGGCTGCAAAGGCAAAGAATTGTTTCATCAAGATTGAGACAAGAGGATCTGGCGGTGCAAAGAACGTGATCACCGATCAGGAAATTGCTGAAGCAGACTGCATTATCGTTACAGCGGATACTCAGGTACCGTTGGATCGTTTTGACGGTAAGAAAGTCATTATCCGACAGGTGTCCGATGGTATCAGCAAGGCGGATGAACTGGTAGATCTGGCGCTGTCAGGCAATGTACCTGTTTACCATGCAGCTGAAGGTGCTAAGACAGAGGTTAAATCTTCCGGTGGCATCGGTCATCAGATTTATGCACAGCTGATGAATGGTGTTTCACATATGCTGCCATTTGTTATCGGCGGCGGTATCCTGATCGCCATTGCATTTCTGATTGATGGTCTTTCAATTGATATCAATTCACTGCCGGCGGATCAGAGAGCCAATTTTGGTACGATCACACCGATTGCGGCGATGTTCAAACAGATTGGTGGCGTGGCATTTGGATTTATGTTGCCTGTCCTTGCCGGATTTATTGCGATGAGTATTGCAGACAGACCGGGACTTGCTGTTGGTTTTACCGGTGGTTTGTTAGCAGCAAATGGAAATGCAGTACTGGCGAAATATGTATTTGCCAATGAGAGTCTTGGTGGATTTTCAAAATTCATTTCAAATTTTGCCTTTGTTGGAGAAAATGGTGGAAATACCGTGTCCGGATTCCTTGGCGGTATTGCAGCCGGCTTTGTAGCAGGATTTATCGTATTAGGATTAAAGAAATTGTGCAGTAAATTACCGGATTCCTTGGAGGGAATTAAACCGACACTGATTTATCCGCTCGTTGGTATTTTCCTGATTGGTATATTGATGACGATGGTATTTAATCCACTGATTGGTTTGATTAATACCGGATTGAGTAATATGCTGACAAGCATTTCGGATGCCGGTATGATTACCGTACTTGGTTTGATTCTTGGTGCTATGATGGCAATTGATATGGGAGGCCCGATTAACAAGGCAGCTTATGTATTTGGTTCTGGTATGTTAGCAACCGCATCACAGATGATGGCACAGGGAGCACAGGCTTCGGACCCGGCAGTTCAGGCATGTTATATGGCAATGGCTTCCATCATGGTGGGTGGTATGGTGCCACCGGTTGGTATTGCAGCAGCCTGCAAATTGTTCCCTCGGAAATTTACAAAAGCAGAGCAGGGTTCCGCCGTTTCCAACATTGTAATGGGATGCTCATTTATTACCGAAGGCGCAATTCCATTTGCGGCATCTGATCCACTGCATGTCATTCCTTGTACAATGGCTGGTGCCGGTGTGGCAGGATTGTTATCCGCCCTCTTTGGATGTACCTTAATGGCTCCGCATGGGGGTGTGTTTGTATTTGCTACCGTTGGACAGCCGTTATTATATATTGTTGCATGGCTGGTTGGCTCCGCTGTGACGGCAGTGATGTTAGGATTTATTAAAAAAGATGCGAAAGCATAAGTAAAAGGAGGAAATGAAAATGAAAGAGTTTAAGTATGTAATTAAAGATGAGCAGGGGATTCACGCGAGACCGGCAGGAATGTTTGTGAAAGAGGCAGCAGCCTTTTCAAGCAAAGTAACAATTAGTAAAGATGGCAAAGAAGTGGATGCTAAAAGAATCCTTGGTGTTATGGGACTTGGCGTAAAGAAAGACCAGGAAATTGTACTGAGAGCAGACGGTGATGATGAAGACGCAGCAATTGAAAAATTGAGCACATTTTTACAGGAAAATCTGTAATGTGTTAAGGTAATTGTTAGATACCTTAGATTGGAGGTACTATGATTGTATTGGATGGAAAAAGTGTTTTTGGTGGAATCGCAATCGGAAAAATCGCCCTTTTTGAAAAGGGCGATGACCCGGTAAAACGTAAGACAATTGAAGATACGGATGAGGAAATCAAACGCTTTGAGAATGCAAAGGAAAAAGCAAAAGAGGAATTAAAGGCACTGTATGAAAAGGCACTTCTAGAAGTAGGAGAAGCCAATGCCATGATTTTTGATGTACATCAGATGATGTTGGATGATTTGGATTATATCGAATCCATCCGCAATATGATTGAGACACAAAAGGTAAATGCGGAGTTCGCAGTGGCAACGACAGGAGACAATTTTGCTGCGATGTTTTCCGGTATGGATGACGCTTATATGAAAGAACGCGCGGCAGATGTAAAAGATATTTCCAATCGTGTGATTCGCGTTTTAATGGGAAAGCAGAGCGGTGGAATAACCGGAAATGAGCCGGTGATTCTTGTGGCAGAGGATTTGGCACCAAGTGAGACGGTACAGCTTGATAAAAGTCTTGTCCTTTCGTTTGTTACAAAACACGGTTCGACCAATTCCCACACCGCAATTTTGGCACGTACAATGAATATTCCGGCATTAATCGGCGTGGATTTTCCGGGAGATATTTCCGGTAAAATGGCAATTGTTGATGGATTTGGCGGAAAGGTTTATATTGAACCGGATGAAGAAACACTTGAACGCTATCAGAAACAGAAGGAAGAAGAAGAAAAGAAACAGAAACTTCTTCTGGAACTGAAAGGCAAAGAGACCGTTACAAAGGGCGGAAAGAAAATCAACCTGTATGCCAACATTGGCGGTGTATCGGATGTTGCCGAGGTGCTGGCAAACGATGCCAATGGAATTGGTTTGTTCCGCAGTGAGTTTTTGTATCTGCAAAGCGAGACATTTCCAACGGAAGAAGAGCAGTTTCGGGCCTATAAGACAGTTGTAGAAACGATGGCCGGTAAAAAAGTAATCGTAAGAACATTGGATATTGGGGCGGACAAACAGGTAGATTATTTCGGTTTGGACAAAGAAGACAATCCGGCACTTGGATATCGTGCGATCCGTATCTGCTTAAAGCAGCCGGATATTTTCCGCACACAGCTTCGTGCCATTTACCGTGCGAGCCACTATGGTACATTATCGATTATGTTTCCGATGATTATTTCAGTCGATGAAGTGCGAGTGATTAAACGAATTGTAAATGAAGTCAAGAGCGAACTTGATGAGCAGGAAATTCCGTATGGAACAGTAGAACTGGGAATCATGATTGAGACGCCGGCAGCGGTAATGATTAGCGATTTACTTGCTAAAGAAGTTGACTTTTTCAGCATTGGAACCAATGATCTGACTCAGTATACGTTAGCAATTGACAGGCAGAATCCGAAATTGGACGACTTTTATAATTCTCACCATGAAGCAGTTCTCCGCATGATCCGTATGGTTGTTGAAAATGGACATAAAGAGGGATGCTGGGTTGGTATTTGCGGAGAACTTGGAGCAGACACTTCCCTGACAGAAACATTTGTTTCAATGGGAATTGATGAGTTGTCCGTGAGTCCGTCGATGGTTTTAAAAGTCAGAGAAGCAGTTAGAAATATTGAAGATTAAAGAGAAAAAAGTCAATAAAAAAGTGCACGTTTTATTGTACACCTATCTGTGATATCATCCTCTCATAAAATATGTGAGAGGATGATTGTTATGTTGAATGAATTTCATGATATGTTGATTTTAGCCTGTGGCTTTAGCGTGATTTTGGCGTATTTAATCTTTCTTCATTAATGAGGAAGAATACCAAGCGGATGTGCCTGAAGGACTTTTGTCTCATAGCCGTTTTTACTGTTTGTCAGTAAGTCAGAACGAGGTGTAACACGGTCTTTCTGAGTGAGTACGACGATTGTAGAACCGCCGTATTCAAAGAATCCTTTTTCTTCTCCACGGGTTACGACTGTGCTTTGTTTGTGGTTTGAAATTTTGCCAACTAAGAGAGCACCGACTTCCATCTGGAGTACATCGCCAAATTCTTTTGAGCGAATTACTGTGTATTCGCGCGTGTTTTCTTTGTAAATTGGAAGGTAATCGTTGGCAATCGGATTTACCGTGTGGAAAGTTCCGTCGATGTGATAATTTTTCGACTGTTTCCCGGACACAGAGTAAAGATAACGGTGATAATCTTCCACGGTTAAGCGGAGTACGTAGGCATACCCGCCACGGAAACGTTTTGCTAAGCGTGGACTGCGAAGCAGAGAACGCAGGGTGTATTCTGTATTTTTGATGGAAAATGTTGTGTTCTCCTGAATCGGATAAACCGTTGCCAGACAGTCACATGGACTGATAAGCACGTCAAGGTCTTCCGGAACAGGCCGGCAGTCCGGTTTAATTTTTCTGGTGAAAAAATCATTAAAAGAAGAGTAGTCACACTCTTCGTAAATATCCATGTCAATTTCATTGCGCTCAATAAATTTAGAAATCAGCCATTTCGAGTGGGCAGACGAAAGATAGCGTCCGGCAAGTTTGGAAACCTGTGGCTGAATCAATGGTTTTAAGAGCATGCGCCCGAAAATGTTGGTGTATAAAAAGGATAATAATTTATCCTGGTTTGTTATATTACTTACTTTCTTCCCTTGTAAATCAATGTAATCCATAAGTCCTCCTTATTATTCGACAAATAAAATGCAAACCATCACAGCGGTCACAAGTACCATCATGGCTGCAATTACACTGTTGCCCGGTTTTTTGAGTTTAAAATCAAGAACGTACAGGAAAGCAACTACGATATGCATGATGGCAAGGAATAAAAGAAATGTTTCATGGCTGACCAATGGGTGAAACAAATATACAATTGGATAAATAATTGTAATTGTTGTAATTGGCAGACCACGATAGCCTTTTGCCTGGTCGGTTTCAGGATTGGTATGTTTTAATTCTTCCAATACATTAAAATAAGCAAGGCGGATTACACCACATAGAACAAACAAAATTTCAATTGCAATACCCCAGACAGAATTCAGACCCATCTGATAGGAAATGATAACCGGAGTTACTCCAAAGCACACCATGTCGCAGAGAGAGTCAATTTGAATGCCAAAAATTTCCATTTCCTTTGTCCGGTTTTTCATAGCACGTGCGATTTTTCCATCGAAAGTATCACAGGCGCCGGCAAGTGCCAGACATAAAATGGCAAACTTAAACTGACCGGTGCTGGCAAGTGCCATACCGCTTACGGAAAGCGCTACACCTATGTAGGTAACAATTACTGAATAATTATAAAATCCAATCATAAATATCCTCTTTTCTTTTACTCTGTTTTTTTACTTTTATCTGTGACAGTCAAATGTGTGATAAAGGAAACAATACCACTAACAATTACAAGGATGTAATAACTGAATCCGCGGCTGACAAGCAGCGAAGCGGTTGTCATAGCCGTTCCGTGGAAAATCGGGGTAAAGATACGCAGGTAAAGTCCCTCGCTGATTCCCATTCCACCCGGCAGTGGTAACATATCAACAGAAATGGATATGACTGCCTGTAAAATTGTAATAGTGAAGAAAGTCTCCGTATTCAGCCCAAAGCTTCGGTATACAACATAAGTAATCGCAAAAAGGAAGAAGCGCTGGATAAAAGAAATAATCGTTGTGTTAAAAATCGCAAGTTTATTTTCCTTTAAGAAGCGAGAGGCTCCCTTATAAGTTTCCATCGACTGCTCTAAGCGCTCGGTGCGGTTATTTTTCTCTTTCATCAAGTGAATTTTCTTTAAGAGAGCAAATCCCTTGGTGATTAAATATTTTGCCGTGCCGGGCAAAAATACCAGTAAACTCATAAATAATACGCAGAATACGTTGAGTGCAATTCCTAAATAAAGGAAAAACTGAACGTCAACACTCAGCGTTGTGATAAGGTCCTGTCCGAATATGGCAACTGCTAATCCGATGAAAACAAGTACAAATTTATATTCAATCGTTACTAACATTAATATGATAGTAGCCGTTGGAATATCAATGTTTTGTTTTTTCATATAGTAAATCTGCATCGGCTGTCCGCCCGTTGCTGACGGGGTGATACAACTGTAGAAAAAACCAACAAAAGAATAACGGATGCAGTTAAATAACGGAACTTTAATCTGCACGGTACTTAACAGGTATTTAATAATAACAGACTCACTGCACACATACACGATTACCAGAATAAAGCCGGCTAACAAAAATCCCGGTGCAATCTGGGAGAGTGTGTGTAAAATAACGCCAAAGTCCTGATCTTTAAAAACAGCCCAGATGGTTAAACCAAGCAAAGCTACCAAAAATAGAGCGTTAAATAAATTTCTTTTAGTTTTTTTGCTCACGTGCTACTCCTTTTGTTCGAATCAATACATAAAGCAACCGCCGATTTACCCAGGTGAAGATTAACTTTGGTGCGCGATACCAGCTAACTCTGCGTGTGAGAAGTGAAAGAACTTCTGCGAGCAGGACACCGGCAATGGCATCGGCAATATAATGCTGTTTGGTGAACTGTGTTGAAAGGACAACCAGCAGAGCAAAGATACAGGAAAATGCACGGTACCAGGCAGGTACCTCTTTGCGTCCCCGGATGCCGGTGTAACAAAACCAGCTTACCAGACAGTGAATGGATGGAAACAGGTTTGTCGGCTGATCCAATCCGTATAAAAACTGAAGAAGAAAGACACTAAATCCTGTGCCTGTTACTTCCGGTCGTACATTTGTCGTTGGAAATACCATAAAAATGATTCCGCAGACAAGACGGGAAATCATATCGGCTGCAACAAAACGATAAAACGTGTCCGGATCATTCCGGTTAATTCTGGCAACCATAATATAATTCACAGTCCAGAACAGGAAACATCCAAAGTAGATGTACATCCAGCCCGGAACAAGTGGTATTGCCTGATCCAAAGAAGTGGTAAGGTCATAATGATACCAGTCTGCACACATTACCATCGTTCCACTGTAAATAAGCATATTTAATCCAAAACAGGATAACAGTGGCAGGATGGCAAAAAGCGGACAAATTGGATCAAGATACTTTTTCATCCATTGATACATAATCATATCCTCTTTTTTGTTCATTTTGAAAACATACTCTTCTTATTCTACAATATTTTTTTCCTTTTTGCAACTTATGATTGTTTTGAGGCAGGGGATGTGCTAAAATATGGGACAGTAGAAAATATATTGCTTAGCAAATGGAGGATAAAAATGGGAATTTTCGATGTTTTCGTTGCGGTGATCTGGGGTATTGTGGAAGGAATCACCGAGTGGCTGCCGGTAAGTAGTACAGGACACATGATATTAGTGGAAGAATTTTTGAAATTTCAGGATGAACAGTTTTCTCAAATGTTTTTGGTTGTTGTGCAGTTAGGTGCTATCTTAGCCGTTGTTCTTTTGTTTTGGAGCAGGATATGGCCATTCCGTTTTACAAAGAGAGAGCGGGGCGAATCCATTATTGACTGGAAGATTATGCAGATGTGGTTTAAGATTATCGTGGCATGTCTTCCGGCAGCAATTGTAGGCATTTTGTTTGATGACTGGATTGACGAGGTGTTCTACAATGCGTATGTTGTGGCAGGTGCTTTGATTGTTTATGGTATTTTATTTATTATTGTAGAGAATTGGAATAAGGGAAGAAAACCGGCAATTACTTCGGTAACGGAAATCGGATATGACACTGCGCTTATCATTGGTATTTTTCAGTTATTAGCGGCTGTTGTGCCGGGAACCTCTCGTTCCGGTGCTACCATCATTGGTGCCTTGCTTCTTGGTGTGGCTCGTGGTGCAGCAGCAGAATTTACTTTTTATCTGGCAATTCCGGTTATGTTTGGTGCAAGTGTCTTAAAGATTATAAAGAGTGGATTAAGCTTTGGTGCCATGGGTTATGTGACTTTACTCGTTGGTATGTTAGTTGCCTTTGTGGTGTCTCTGTTTGTAATCCGATACCTCATGAGTTATATCCGTAAACACGACTTTAAGGCATTTGGTTATTATCGAATTGTGTTAGGTGTTGTTGTCCTTGTTTACTTCTTCCTATTCAAATAAAGGGATTTGAGGAAGACCAAGGTAATTCAGAAGACCAACATAAATGGCATAAGCAAATTCATATGGTTTATCGGCTAAGAGGGCAGCGTCGCCTTCATTTGAGAGATAAGCCAGTTCAATGAGGACGGCGGGCATATTGGTCCGCCGTAATACGTAGAGGGAAGGACGGGCATAGATACCGTTGTTTTTTGTACCTAAACGTCTTACAATTTCATTTACGATATTGACGGCGAGTTCATAAGAAGGCGTGTTGACGGCATAGACGTATGCTTCCGTACCGTTGATGGCGGGATTTACATTGGCATTTGTGTGAATGCTTAAAAAGTAGTCAGCCCCCCATTGATTTGCCTGCTCGGTGCGGGTTCTGAGACTTGAGTTGGTGTCGTAACCTAAAATTTCATCCGGTGATGTGCGGGATGTGATAGCAGTGAAGCGGGAATCCGCATTTAAAATGTTTGCAAGATAAGCACCAACTAAATAGGTGATATCCTGTTCCCGTAATCCAAATCCTTCGGCACCGGCGTTAAAACCATAGGGATTGTGTCCCTGGTCGATATAAATACGAATGGGCATAAGTTTGCTCCTTATCCGGTAAAAGAGTTTGCTATCAATATATGCAGTTAGAAAGGTGCGGTGAAAATGGGGAGGCAGATGAGGTTAGACCAGTATATTTCTACTTATGTAGAATTAACGAGAAAAGAGGCAAAAGAGGCGATTCGGCGCGGACTTGTCTGCGTGGCTGGAACAGTCGTAAAACAGGCGAATTGTAAAATTGACAGTGAAGAAGATGTGACTTACTGCGGAAAAGAGATTAGGGCAGAAGAGTTCGTTTATTATATGTTAAATAAGCCGGCAGGTGTGGTTTCGGCAACAAAAGATGAGAAGGAGCGTACCGTCCTTTCCTTACTGCCGGAGATGAAACGGGAATTATTTCCGATGGGGCGTCTGGACAAAGATACGGTGGGCCTTCTTATCTTGACGGATGATGGAATGCTTGCACACCGTTTGTTATCGCCGGCTTATCATGTGGCAAAAGTTTATGATGTGATTTACGAAGGAACTTTGCCTGAAAATGCAGTAGTTTTGTTTGCGGAAGGATTGGAAATTGGAGAGCGGAAAAAAACGCTGCCTGCAAAACTGGAACTCATGAAATCCGGGCACGCAAGGCTTACGATTTCGGAAGGAAAGTTTCACCAGGTAAAGCGGATGTTTGCTGTTTTGGGGGCAAAGGTGACAAAATTAGCAAGGGTATCATTTGCCGGAATAAATTTGGACCCTGCCTTAAAACCGGGGGAATACCGGAAATTGACAGAAAATGAAATCAACCAATTAAAAGAGGGAGAATAAGATGGCGAAGAAAAAATATTATGCAGTGAGAGCCGGAAGAACGCCGGGAATTTATACAAACTGGGATGCGTGCAAGGCACAGGTGGATGGATTTGCTAATGCGTCTTTTAAAAGTTTTCCGACAAAAGAAGAAGCGGAAGCTTTCTTAGGAAATAATACGAAAGAGAATAAGATAGAAGATGAAGCACTTGCCTATGTAGATGGAAGTTACAATGTCGAGACCGGTGAGTACAGCTGCGGTGTTGTGTTCTTTTTTGAAGGGGAGAAAACAGAGTACTGCGAAAAGGGAACCGACTCAGAACTTGCTGCTATGCGGAACGTGGCAGGCGAAATTCTCGGAGCACAGGTGGCAATGAAGATGGCGGTAGAACAGGGGGCGGAAAGTCTTACGATTGTCCATGATTATCAAGGGATTGCCTCGTGGTGTACCGGAGAATGGAAAACAAATAAAGAGGGAACCAAAGCCTATAAAGCATACTTTGATTCCCTAAAGGATAAAATAATCATTCATTTTCAAAAGGTCAAAGGACATTCCGGAGATGAGTACAATGACCTTGCGGATGAACTGGCAAAAAGCGTTATTTTTTAGCGTTTGCCATTGCTTCTTCGCAGAAATACAGCTGTGAATTCAGAGGAGTTTTTCCTCGCTGGTCTACCTTCACGTAGTGTCCATCCGGCATGAGAAGGTGGGCTTTTTTTGTATCCGAGAGCTGTATGTGTAAAATGTGGTAAATCTCTTCCTGCAATATAGGATCTTCAATCGGGAATAAGATTTCTACACGTTTGTCTAAGTTTCTTGGCATCCAGTCGGCACTTCCCATATAATATTCGGCATTTCCATTGTTCTCAAAGTAGAAAATGCGGGAATGTTCCAAAAAGGTACCAACGATGGAGCGCACACGGATATGTTCACTTAAGCCTTTGATTCCGGCACGCAGACAGCAGATGCCGCGTACAATCAAATCAATTTCCACGCCTGCCTCGCTGGCATCATAGAGTGCTTCAATAATTCCCGGATCACACAAGGAATTCATCTTTGCGATAATTCTTGCCGGGCGACCGTTCTTGGCATGTTCTTTCTCACGCTCAATTAAAGACAAGAACTTGCCGCGCAGCCACAGAGGAGCTAAGGATAATTTATTCCATACAAGCGGTTCGGAATAACCGGAGAGCATATTAAAGACTGCCGTGGCGTCTTCCCCATAGCGGGTTTTGCTTGTAAACATACCCATATCGGTGTAGAGTTTGGCGGTAGAGTCGTTATAGTTTCCGGTTCCCAAATGGACATAACGGCGGATTTCGTCTTCCTCTTTGCGGACAACCAGTGTGATTTTGCTGTGAGTTTTTAATCCAACCAGTCCATAGATAACATGGCACCCGGCTTTCTCTAATTTCTTCGCCCACACAATATTATTTTCCTCATCAAAACGTGCCTTTAATTCGACGAGTACAGATACCTGCTTTCCATTTTCTGCTGCCTGCGCTAAAGAAGCAATAATTGGCGAATGGCTGCTGACACGGTAAAGTGTCTGCTTAATCGCAAGTACATTTGGGTCGCTTGCTGCCTTTTTAACAAAATTGACAACCGGGTCAAAAGTCTCATACGGGTGATGAAGCAAAATGTCATGTTCCCGTATCTGCTCAAATAAATCTCTTGAGGCATCCAGCATTTTTGGCTGCTGTGGTATATATTTTGGTTCTTTTAAGTGGTCAAAACCCTCGATGTCATATACTTTCATTAAAAAAGTAAGGTCAAGAGGGCCATTGATTTTGAAAATGGCATCTTCACTTAAATCAAATTCTTTTCGGAGCGTTTTCAGCAGCCGCTTATCGATATTATCTTCGACTTCTAAGCGGATTGCCTCGCCCCACTGGCGTTTCTTCAACTGTTTCTCGATTTCAATTAAAAGGTCTGCTGCCTCATCTTCGTCAATGGAGAGGTCAGCATTTCGCATTACACGGAATGGAGCCTGGCAAAGAACTCTATAATTCAAAAATAGTTTTTGAATGTTCTTTTCGATAATCTGCTCTAAAAGGATTACGGTCGTACAGTTATCACCATCGGTAGGAATTGTGACAACGCGTGGAAGAACGGATGGAACCTGCACAGTGGCAAAATCAATGGTTCCCTTTTTCTTTTTATCCATCAACAGCGCACCGATGTTAAGTGAGCGGTTGCGGATTAACGGAAAAGGTCTGGAGGAATCCACAGCCATCGGAGTGAGGACCGGGAAAACTTCTTTCTGAAAATAGTTGTCAACGTAGTCTGCCTGTTCTTCCGTTAGTTTTTCAAATTCTGTGACGATTTTTAAGCCATTCTTCTTTAATGAAGGAAGAAAAGAACGGTTGTAGGTATTATACTGAGCTGTTGTAAATTTGTGAGTTTCCTTCAAAATCGCATCAATCTGTTCTTTACTGGTCATACCGGCAATATCTTTTTTTGTGTAACCGGCATTTACCTGGTCTTTCAGAGAGGCAACGCGGACCATGAAAAATTCATCCAGATTGGAGGCGGTAATGCTTAAAAATTTTAATCGTTCCATCAGCGGAAGATGGTTGTCTTTCGCCTCGGACAAAACACGCTTGTTAAAGGCTAGCCAGCTTAACTCGCGGTTGGTAAATCGTTCGTTTTGGGTCATATCATCATCCTCGCTTTCCTGTTCGTTTTTGTTTTAGTACCGGCCGGATACCAAAAACTTCTTCAAAGACATCTGCCTTATGTAAGAAGAGTCCTTTTTCCAAGGTGATATCCGCCATGGTGTCCGCCGTGATTGTCAGTATTCCATTTCGCTCGGATACACCAACATTTTTAATTTTCTGACGATTGCTTTTGTCTAATACATTAGCAATTTTTAAAATTGCATTCAATTTTACGATTGTAATATATTCTTCTCTTGAAAAATCACCGTCCAATTCCTCAAAGGAAGGAAAAGATTCATCATTGTAGCGAATCATATTGGCAACGATGAGACGTTCTTTATGAGAGATTCCGATAATCTCCGTTGACAAAAGAATGTGATAGGAACATTCTCTTGCGTGCAGTGCATTGATATAGGCACCACAGCCGTGAAGAATGACACCGAGCTGTAAAAGCAGGCGCTCGCGTTTTCCAAGACCGTGTATTTTTTTGATTCGGTCAAAAATCTGGAGTGCCAGGGTCTGCACGGTGTCGATGTGGCTTAAATCAACTTCGTATTTCTGTGCCACATTTCTTGAAGCACTCAGAATATCCTCTGTAAAATCATGTCCACAGGAAAGACGGAACTTTCGCTCTGCATAATCAGCGGCCAATCCATCACAAAGATTAATCGGAGAGAGAAGGATATTCTCGCAATCCGTAAGCTGTGTGATTTTGCGCATTAAAAGCAAAGTAGGCAGAAGTGATTGTGCATGAATATTACCCATTAATTTTAACATTTTCTTTTTGGTAAATATTTTATCCGGCAAAAAGCCTTCAAAGTCTTTTTTTGTTTCCTTCATGTGGTAGTAGGTTTCCGGAATCATTTCACCGGCTGCCAAAATACAGTGAATCTCTTTTTTATCTAAATTCAGTCGTTTAAATAAAGACAAATCCTTTTCAATGTATTCATCAATCAAAGCATCGTAATCATAGGCTTCATCCTGCATTGCATACAGCAGTTCCTGAATACGTGAAGAACCAAGTAAAAGGTTTTGCGTCAGCTGCAGATGTCCGTTCTGAAAAAGAGAGAGCTGGACACTGCCGGCACCGATATCGAGAACGAGACACCCTTCTTCACTGAGTGGTTCAAATTGTTTTTCATTGTGAACCATTCCTTTGAAGTAAAGGAATCTTGCCTCGCTGTTACTGAAAAGTTTTACTTTGAATCCTGTCTGGATTTTTATCTGGTCGGTGACAATTAAAACATTTTTTGCCTCGCGCATTGCGCTGGTGGCACAGACGTCCCAGCTGTCAGTATGAAATTCTGTCATAATCCGTTTGAAATCGTTTAGTGTGTTGCAGATTTCTGAAAGTGTCTGATAGGAAATGACTCCTTCGGTGTACGATTCCGCACCAAGACTGAGCGGGTGGCGTACATAAGTGAGCTGACGAATTCCATTCTGACGGGACATTTCATATATTTTCATACATAATTCATTTGAGCCGACATGAACTGCCGCATAAGTTGTAGAAGCCATAAATACCTCCATTCTGAAACCAATTTCTTTGTTTCTATTTTACAATGAATTTGCTAAAATGGAAAGACGTATTTATCTGATTTTTACGTAAATTTTATGTAAAATTCGAGAATTGAAAACCATCATCGCATGTGCTACAATAGGGGAACAGAAAAACAGAGAGGATGAGACGGTTGAAAACAAGTGATTTTTATTATGATTTACCAAAAGAATTGATTGCGCAGGATCCGCTTGAGGACAGAAGTTCATCGAGACTTTTAGTGCTGCATCGGAAATCCGGGCGCGTGGAGCATAGAGTGTTTACGGATATTGTAGAGTATTTAAAGCCGGGAGACTGCCTGGTGCGGAATAATACGAAAGTAATTCCGGCAAGATTATACGGAACCAGAGTGGATACCGGGGCAACAATTGAACTCCTGCTTCTCAAACGCATGGAGAATGATGTCTGGGAAACTCTTGTGAAACCCGGCAAAAAAGCGCGTCAAGGAGTCGTGATTTCTTTTGGAGATGGAATTTTGACGGGAGAAATTATCGATGTCAAAGAGGATGGAAACCGTTTGATTCAGTTTCGTTATGAGGGCATTTTTGAGGAGATTTTAGATCAGCTTGGACAGATGCCGCTTCCGCCTTATA
>ENA-ORRE01001409-ORRE01001409.1-human-gut-metagenome-genome-assembly--contig:-NODE-1409-length-16066-cov-14.608269_pt1 | contig 16066 bp, 9 predicted proteins | sample MGYA00242171_ERZ509126 | MGnify/ENA primary metagenome ERZ509126 (study PRJEB26280, sample SAMEA2338648) | human gut metagenome | biome: human gut; feature: human-associated habitat; material: faeces... | reverse complement strand
CGGGGCCCCCGCCGCTGATATCATCAAGCACTGGACGACCTATAAGATGCCTGGTACGGAGAAACCTGCCTGCAATTCAGGTGATAAGATCTCGCAGTATCAAGTAAAGCAATTGGACATGCTTCTGGATGTGGTCGCGCCGTATTATCTGAATTATCTGGAGAACCACCGTATTGTAGAGCCTACTGTCACATACTATGCAGTTGGTGGATCACGGGGATTGATCGACACCGCCAGCAAAACAATAACGCTTCGGTTGCCGGAAGATACCGATTGGAACAAGCTTCCCGCGCCTACGGTAAAAACCAACGATGAATGTCAATTCACCCAGAACATTGGCAGCTTGAGCGATGGACAAGTAATCGCTGCGGTAACACCGGGTGACCGTGCAACAGGCACCTATTATAATGGCAGTGATACTACTGGATACGGATTCAAAAAGAATCTGAGCCAAAGATGGACGATCAACGTCGAAGAGGGAACTCCTTACACAAAGGTACTTACCTTTGACATCGAAACAGCTGATGGTAAAGTTCGCTCTGCCCGCATCACGGATGGCGAGGACGGAAGCAACGGGACGATCAAGCTGAATCTGCCGGTCGGAATCGATTTGACCTCGTTGTCCCCTGAGGTGGATTATGCCGGTGAAGGCTTCTATTACACTGTTGACGACCAGAGAAGTGATAAAACCGAAGAGATCGACTTTACTAAGAAAATCGGACTGGTCGTTTACAACACGGAGTACGAGACAGAGGCCACATATGACGTTTCTGTCACAGCGGAAGAATCTGCGGAGAATGACATTCTCTCCTATAAGATCGGTGATGCGGTCGGTACGATCTCCGGCAACAGCGTGTCCATAACGATTCCATATGCCACGGACCTTACCACGGCAAAGCCGGATATAACGGTATCCGAATTTGCGGAAGTGACACAGAAGCCCGCAGGGCTTCAGGTCGGTGAAAATCACTATACCGTGACTGCGGAAAACGGCACTGAGAAGGACTATATCGTGACGATCACCCGCACTCCGGTAGCGACGGGGCGACAGATCAAGTCTTTCCGCTATGGCGGGTATGAAGCCACGATCAACGAAGGTACGGCCGAGATCACCATGACGCTGCCGAAGGGCATCTCTCCTATTTTCGCGCCGACCATCGAAACTTCCGAGTTTGCCACGGTTTCTCCGGCCTCCGGTGAAGAGCAGGATTTCAGTTCGCCTGTCAAGTACAAGGTCACGGCACAAAACAAGGCGTCTAAAACCTATACGGTCAAGGTCACGATATCCTCTGAAGCTGCTCCCAATGCGTATATAAGCAAGCTTGAGCAGATACGTAACAATATCATCACCCGATATCGTAGTAAGGCTAATGATGACTGGGAGTGGATGGATCTCGGCTTCTATGAAAACCGGCCAGAAAACTACAACACCTCCGACCACCCCTTCGACATTGCCGCAAAGCTTGCAAAGCTGGACACGACCACAAATGTGGCAATGACCGAGTTTGACCGCACCATCATGATGCTGACTGCCCGCGGCTTTGACTGCACGAAGCTCTCGCAGTACAACAATGGAGAACCGTACATTGACAGCAAGAACAACGAGATCGACAACCTTGTCGCAGCGCTCTACAACTATTCCGGTGAGTACACCATCAACGGCCCCATTTTTGCGTTGCTGGCTTTGGATATGGGAAACTACACCATTCCTGATAATGCCAGATGGACGCGGGAGAACCTGATCAATGTCATTCTGGACTATGGCAATTATGACGAGTTCGGCATTGACATGGTGGGAGCTATCATGTACTCTCTGGCACCCTATCAGAATGATGCTGCTTATGGTGCGCAGATAAAGGAAAAGCTGAACTTGTGCCTGGAAATCATCCTGAGAAAGATGAATTCCGACTTTTCCTTTGGCGCGTGGGGTGCGACCAACAGCGAGTCTGCCGCATGGGTCATGATGGGCCTTTGCAGTATGGGCATCGACTGGAATGCCGATCCCCGATTCTCGGATGGTCAGGGTCACAGTGCGCTGCAGCACTGGATGGACAACTTCGTCAACGTAAACGGCGGCTATTTCCATCATACGACCAGCGTGACCAACGATGCCATGGCAACCTATCAGGGCTGCTATGCCACCATGTGGTATCTCAAATTCCTGGAGAAAGGTCAGGGGACTCCCTGCTACTTCTATTACCACCGGTTTGATTTCGCCCGTGAACTGTCTACGGATGCCTCCATCACCGACTTCGAGATCGAAGGAAAGAAGGGCGTTATCACCGAGGGCGGCGAAGGCGGCGAGAATACCATCACTGTTACGGTGCCCAACGGTATGCCCCTGACGAACCTGACTCCGAAGGTGACGATGGCGGAAGGTGCGACATTGCTGGCTCCGAGTCTGCCTACGACCTTTGTGGAAGGCGTTAAGCAGCCGTTTACCGTGCTGGCCGAGGACGGAAAGACCACCAAGACCTATTATGTCACCGTGAATCATGGTGATGTGGGCGCTTCCGGTGCCGAGTTGGATGCCAGCAGCATTAAGCTGAAAAACGGTGTACTGAACGTAATGGACATTCTGGAGAAGAAAGTCACCAAGGCGTCCGATGGAGCAACGGAGATCCTGCTTACGGTGAGAGCCGGTGTGGATACCTCAAAGATGTATCTCAGCGCCAGCATCTCCTATGCAGCGACAGTTGATCCCTCTCTGGATGGTAAGGATGCGATGAACTTCTCCAACTGGCAGACCTTCACCGTGACTTCCGGCGATAAGACGGTACAGAATACCTACCGTATTAAGGTCGTATCCAAGGCGCAGGCGGAGATTACCAGTTTCCGTGTTCAGGCGGTCGGTGAATGGTACAATGGTGTCATCGACAATGCCAAGAGCACCATCACTGTCACCGGTGTGGACGATTCCAAGCTGACCAGCACCAAGCTGGTCACGGACATCGAATTCACCGGAAAGACTTGTTCGCCGACCTCCGGTATCGCTGTGGACTTTGCCAATGCGGTCACGTTTACGTTGGGCGGCGACAATGATTTGGCAAGCCGCACCTACACCGTCACTGTGCTGAATAAGAGCGGTCAGCAGATCTCCGCCAAGAGCAGCGGAGGCGATGATGATACGCCCATCACCAGCACAGCGAAGATCACAGGCTTCTCCGTCCTGGGTGTGGAGGGTGAGATCGACCAGAGTGCCGGAACCATCACGGTCAAGCTGCCGGTGGGAACGAATGTCACGGCGGTCGCGCCGGTCGTTACCGTTCCTGCGGGAGCCGTGGTCAGTCCGGTATCCGGTGAGGTCGTGAATCTCAGCAACCAGTCGATATACACCGTAACGCTGGGTACGGAAAGCAGAAACTATACCGTCACCGTTATCTTTGAGCGCAGCATTTCCCAGCAGCTCTGGGATAAGGTGGCAGAGAACAGCGACGTAGCGGATCACCAGACCAGCTACGGACACAGATTTAATTAAGCAGAAAGGAGAGAGCCATGAAAGCAACAAAATGGCAAAGGGCAGTATCACTGCTCCTTTGCCTGCTCATGGCGATGAGCTTCCTTACGGTTACCGCACCCAAAGCGTATGCGGCAGACGATGCCACAGCGGCAGAAGTAACGTGGGCACAATTAACGAGTTTCAAGTTGGCAGATGAGTCCTATGTCTACAACGACTACACGGCGAAAAACCGCAATACTGCGTGGGAGATCAAGAGTATATACATTGATAATTACTCTGAACTCGTCACAAGAACAGACCGTGGTGATCGTCCCTATGCGGGAGAGATTCAGATCACAGTTAAGCCTCCTGTCACTGTAGAAGATGGCACGGTAACAAGCACGGCTGCCACAACGATACCCACTGAAATATGGGTGGCAAAAACTGATTTTTCCGGAGTTGTAACGAAGGAAGGAACTATCGCTGCAAACAATCTGAAAATGGTTCAGGATGTTGCGGGGACTTATAAGAGTAGCGCTTATAAGACGGAAGTTGCGATTAACTACGGTGATAGTAAGATTGTTTACTACAGCCTACTTATGACAGTTGACGCGGGAAGCGGCGATACGAACACCGCGCCTGCTCTCAAGGCCGGTGTGGATAGTAGTGCGACCGCTACGACCACGGTGGATACGGCCTGGACGCTGAATCTGGCTGACATCTTCGAGGATGCGGACAACGACCCCCTGACCTACAAGGTGAGTGTGAACGGCGCCGCTCCTGTTGACGCGGATGCCAATTACAGCTACAAGCCCACCAAAGCCGGTGAGACGACCACGCTGGTGTTCACCGCCAACGACGGCAAGGCCGACAGTCCGACGTATACTGTGACCCTGACTGCCACAGCGGTGAGCGAAGTAACCTATGCAATTACCGCCACGGTCGAAGGATCGTATATAATCAGTGTCGGGAACAAGACTTCACCGATGGGAAAAACTGAGATCACAGTAAACGGTACGTCTGCCAGCGAAGCAAAAGAAGGCGATCCCGTTGTGGTCAAGGCCATTCCTCAAAAGTACAGATTCGCTAATATTGATGACTTATTCGATGCCAAGTTCGACCATTGGGAAGTGGTGGCAGGGCCGACAGGTTTATTGTCCGACCCTGAATTGAAGAAAGCGGATCTAGAGTTCAACATGCCGGCAGAGACTGTCTCACTTAAAGCTGTGTTTGTGGCAGTCGGATCACAAGTCACTTTGACCGCAAACAATTTTGATGCGGGTGATGTGGCATTAAAGATTGGAGACTGGCAAACGGTTGCATCGACATACGATTCCACCTCTGGACAGCACAAGTACAACTCCGTTACTCGGACAGTGATTGCTGGTGCGAAAGTCTCTGCGTATATTGATACGGCCCCTACAGCTAATGCTGGCTTTAAACTGGACAGTTGGGAGATCAAAAACGTAACAAAGAATGAGATAGTAGTTCCTGAATATGTAGCATCGAATCATCCTGCAGACGGAAGTTCCTACATGATACCTTATTTTACCGTTGACGGAACCTCAGACTATGAGATCAAAGCCATCTTTAAAGCGAAGGACCATGGTAATGTGAATGTCACGGTAAATGATGAGAGCATGGGTACTGCCACTGCTCAGATCGGTGCAGGAGAGGCGGCTACAAGTATTAACGACGTAGTTGAAGGAACGGAAGTCAAGCTGCAGGCGCAGCCCAATCTCGGATATGTCTTCCAGGGTTGGAGTGCGACTTATGGTTCCGATAACACTCAGGTTGTTATTGCGAATAGCACTGCAGCTCAGACAACCTTCGTTATGCCGGCAACCAATCGTCAGCCCGTCAATGTGGTTGCCACCTTCGCGGAAGACCACAACTATTTGAGCGAGGAATGTGTTCTGGAATCGGTGCTACTGTTGAATCATAGCGGTAATACCTTTGAAGGCGATCAGGATGGCACGGCATTTACAGTTACCCTGCCGGCTGATGCGGACGCATCCAATCTGGCCAATATGGTTCTTAAGCTGACGTATTCCAAGAATGCCAAGGTCTTTAGAGATGGAGATACAGCGGCGTGGAATGCGAACGGACAAGCCTGCAATATGACGTTGGGCACAGTCACAAAGTTCGTCGTGCGTTCGCAGAAGGATCTTACGGAAGGCAACGAAGGTCCTACCCGGGAGTACACCATTACCATTCAGAAAGCTGCGTCGCCCGGTACACCCACCCTGTCCAACGGCTCCGCTACCCGCACCAGCAAGACCGGTGCAACCGTGAAGTTCACCTCCAGCGAGGCAGGCAACTACTTCTACAAGGTGGTGGATCACGGCGCGACAGCTCCCACTGCGGATGAAATCATGAAATCCACCACTAAGGGTACGGCCAGCACGGGTGAGATAACCTTCACCCTCAGCAATCTGACTGAGGATGCACGCGACATCTACATCGTGGTCGTAAGCGCAGCCGGTGGTGAGAGCGCACCCCTGAAGGTGGAGATCCCCGCCTATGGCAGTGGCACTGATACGCCTGATACCGGCGCGTATAAGATTTCGATAAGGGCACCCAAGGGTGGTACGATCACCACTAACCGCACCAAGGCGGATGCGGGTGAGGAGATCATCGTTACCGTAACGCCCGACAACGGCTATCAGATGGTGTCTGGTTCTCTGTCCTATACGCTGGAAACAGCGGGCGGCGAAACCAAAACCATCAGTAACGGACGCTTTACCATGCCTGCGGGCGATGTGTCTATCACCTGCAAGTGGGAGACTGCCACAACGACCGCCAAGGGCATCACCAGCTTCTCCATCAATGGCGTGGCCGGTGCGGTGAACAACAGCACCAATACCATTACCATCACCATGCCCCGCGGCACAGATGTGACGAAGTTGACCCCAGTTATCGCCACAAACGGTGTCAAGTCCCTAACGCCCGGTAACGGCGAGACGGTGAACTTCACCAATGCCGTGACCTACACCGTCGCCATGGAGGATGGCAGCAGCAAGACCTATACTGTCACGGTCTACGTGGACAAGGGGACGCTGGCCGATCAGTTTTGGGATAAGCTGACTGATTTCGCCACCCAAGTTCCCTGGTGGCAGTATGCCGAAAAGCAGCAGAGCACCAGCAAGTATCCCAAGTATTGGTAAGTAGATGGCTCCCGACCCCACAGACACCCTGAAATACCAATCGCAAAACGAACAAAAGAGCAGCCATTCCTAGGAATGGCTGCTCTTTCTCTGTAATGACTCAGGCACGGGCGTGATGGGCGTTGGCCTCCCCGTGTGCCTGAACCCCGCCTACCCCCACGGCATGACACTATGGGGCTCTGAAGGGGCTGAGTGCGACTGCGAAAGCAATTGCTATACGCCGCGCGACTCACGAAACGTAAATACGCATTTGATGTGTCAGAGCAGGGATGCCAGTTAAGCATTGAGCCAGTTGTCGAGAATAGGCCGCATCGGTTGAATAAATGAAGGAAGACCACTTGCCGAAAACAGCAGGTAGCCTTCCCTTAGATAGAGAGTGATTTCCTTGGAATTTGTCCTTCCGAACGTATTGACAATATACTCGATTATGCTACGCTGGGATTAGGGGGCAGGTGCGGGGGTACGAAGTTACATTTCCCCGCCTGAGCGTGACTGTCTAGGCCGCTGGGGTCACTGCGGAGTTGCGGAAGGCACGGTGCTCGTGCCACTTCCTTGCTCAGACCGCTTTTTGAGCCCCAAATCTCCATCTGAATACTCATTAATGATGGTAGAAATTTCATCGTCAACCCGAAGAACAGTCAAAGAAGCATAGCGCAGATTATTTCTCCAATCCTTTCTGCGAAAGGTTTGCTTTACATCCTCAAAGGCGTTTTCGCTATTAAGAATGATAATCATATGAACCGTCGAAATATTCTCGTTGGATAGCAAGTTGAAGACAACATCTGAGGCAAGTGTGTCACGGCCTTTGAAGTAATAGAAGAACCATGCTTCTTCATTTGTGCTATTAATCAGAAAATAGCGCATATTCTCATAGCTTTTTTCTGAATCTTCCGTATCTTCCAAGTGCTTTGGTGGATAAGGAATAAGGCCAGCCGTTTCAAATGTTCCTTCTATAAAGCGAGTCAGACGCTCACCATAGTAGATTTGTTGCCAAGACCAAATTAACTCAATTAGTTCTCGTGCGTTTCTTATATACCTTGCTAAATCAATATCCAACCCCAGTCTATATGCTACCCGATTCCATTCTGCTTTTGATTTTACATTATCTGTCCTTAGAAATCGAGAAAACAGGCTTGGGGCGAGTTCATATTTGGTTGCAATATCCACCTGCGAAACTCTTGGATTTTGCTGTAGGAACAAGTTGATTACATCTTTTACCAGTTGAGGATCTTTGGGGAAATTATCTCTACTTCCTGTAATTTCCATCGTTCGCATATAGTAGTCTTCAAATTTTTCCAATTCTTTTGGCATCTTTGCATCTTCACCCATATACAAACCTCCCAATTTGTTTGATTAATAGTACCACAAGAACGAAAAAAAGTCAACGTAAGATAAGCGAAATGGCGTTTGGTAGAAATGGTTGTATTAATATTTTGAGCGTTATGATTTATTTTTTTACATCTATATATTGACTTTTATCGCCACCTGTGTTATTTTAGAGGAGAAGACAGATAGTCTTCAAGTTATTTTCTGTAAATGACGGCAAAATACGGAATGGCTCGTTCGGAATTTACGCCTGCGGAGATGCTTCTATCTACGAAACAGGAAGTGGCTGATAGCCATCAGAGCCTTAAGCAAGAGATACGGGAAGGCCGTCTCGGAATTTACGCCTGTGGAAATGCTATCATTGACGAAGCAGGAAGGCTGAACGAAAAGCCTCGGCCAATAAAAAAGCACCTCCCGCTTGCCGGCGGGAGGTGCAGGATACGAGACAGCGAGAAGCCATCAAGTACCAGTGCAAGGTTATTTTATCATGGTTTCTCGGAAAAATCAATTAGAAAAGGAGACGCCATGAATTCTGTTTTACTCGACCGCCGGGACTCGGCGAAATACTTAGGGATCTCAGTTTCAAATCTCGACCGCCTGCGCGCAGCGGGGGAACTTCCTGCTGTCCAATACCGGCGCAAGGGAAACGTCCGCTATCGCGAAGAGGATTTGAGGAAATTTATCGAACAGCGGCTTGATGGCGTGGCTCGCGGCAGAGCGGATTTTTGCCCCAGCTTTCGCGGTGGTAATGGAAAGAGGGGGGCGTAATTGATGCCCCGGAGAAAAGAAAAGACAGTAGTTCGAAATGGAATCGAGTACTACTATAAAAGCATTCGCGATGAACGCGGAAAGTATATCACTGTCTATGGTAGAACAATTGCAGAGCGCGACGAGAAGGTAAAAAAGCGGGAGGCCGAGATTCGTCTTCGCCGCAAAATTAAGGAATTCCCAACTTTCAGCGAACGCGCAATGGAGTGGCTGTCGGATAAGTCCGCTGACCTAAAGCGGAACACCTATAACAATTATGAACAGATCATCCGCACACACTTCATTCCTGTGCTTGGTGACAAGCGATTGATCGACATCACCGGCGAAGATATAAAGAAGGCTATGGCTGTAGCAGAGGCGCAGTCCGCGTCCGTTTATCGCAAGGCTTCTATGCTAATCAAACAGATTTTTGCCGATGCCCTCACCTGTGATTTGATCCAGGTTGACCCAACGACAAAGTATACCTTTAAACGCGTGAGGCGCGAAAAAGAGGATACAGGGGAGGAATACTTGACGGATGCGCAGGTTGCCACGCTACTTGCCGCGATCAAAGGAATTTATCCTCTGGAAACGTTTGTCAAATTGGGGCTTTATGCAGGACTGCGGCGCGAGGAGTCTCTGGCACTCCAATGGGACTGCGTTGATCTCAATGCGGACACTCCGCAGATCGAGGTTACGCGTACATGTATCTTTTGCCACAATCGTCCGGAGATTTCCAATGTGACCAAGACCGCAGCTGGCCACCGTAATATACCTATTCCAGTGCCCCTTTTCAATCATTTGAAAGGAATCAAAAAGAGCGTTGCCTCTGATTTCGTCATTTGTAATAGCAGCGGCCTTCCGTTGAGTGAGACACAATTCCGGAATATGTGGCGGAAAATCAAGCGGCGCAGCGTTGGGCCGGACGAATATATCCGCTATAAACAGCATGGAAAGAAGTCTCATTCCGTCAATCGGGAAGCAGGCCAGACTGCTGCCCACAATCCCAATGTACGCTATATCATTGACTTCCCGGTTAAAACACATATGCTTCGAAAAACCTATATCACAAACCTGATTTATAGTGGGGTCGATGTTCGCACGGTAATGGATTATGCCGGACACAAGAACCCCGATATTACTCTAAAGATTTATGCACAGGCCAAAACCGCAGAAAAGCGTACAGAGTCTGCAAAGCAGATCAATGAAGTTTTCCCATCCGATCCGACCACATAACTATCCCCCGCAGGCACCATACGCACACCTTAAAAGACAAAACCGACGACAAATTTTACACGTCGAACCCGTAAATCGTTGCAAAAACAAGGTTTCTTGGCATATAGCATTAAGAAATACGGTCTGAAGGCCGCTCGTCGCGCACCTCAGTTCTCCAAGCGCTGATCGGACGCAAATTCACAGCTCAAAAGCTCAAAAACCCCGGAAAATCCGCATTTTCCGGGGTTTTCTTATGCTCATTTTCATAAAATATGACTGATTGTCTCCATCCTTTCCTTTGACCATCGACCGTTTTGCAAAGCTTATTATACCACGCAAGCATAAGGCCTATGTTAAGCAAGAGGTCTTTGGGGTGATTGGAACAGCGAAAGACTGGCTTTTACTACCCGGTTGACAAAACGGACCATTTCCTCTTTGCTGTACTTGTCATAGCCCTCCACGACGACATGCATCAAACCGTTTGACAGATGGGTATACATCATTTCCAGCTCTGTCTCACTGGCTCCGGGCAGTTCTTTCCGCCAGTAAGCAATGCTGTCCGCCTTGGCCAGGGCAATCATCCGCATAAGGACGGTTGCGTTTGTATTCCCCAGAATTAGAATTCGACACGCCGCCTGATTCTGATCGACCATATCGTAGATGGCTTCGATCAGAGCCGTCACATCAAACGAATTGACATAGCGAAGGGAATTCTCAAATGCGTCGATGAGTTCATTCTCAATGCTCTCCATCAGGGCAAAGCAATCGCTGTAATGGGCATAGAAGGTGGCACGGTTAAGCTGCGCCAGCGCACAAACCTCCTTCACCGTAATTCTGTTTACAGGTTTTTCCTTCAGCAGCTTCAGAAAAGACTGCTTGAGCACCATTTGCGTATAGCGTTTCCTTGCATCCATCTTCTCCATATAGAGCTCCTCCAAAAAAAGTTTACAAAGAAAAGCAACGCTTTGATAGAAAGTGTTGTTTTTCTTTCAGCCGTATGGCAAGTGCTGGTTGTTTCTGTCTTTCCCCTCAAGTATACTGTACTTGTGAAAGATAATCAACACTTGTATGCTTATTTGAGGAGGCTTTTTTAATGTATGATAAATATCTTGTTACAGGTGCCACCGGCTTCCTTGGCAGAGCTGTTGTAGAAGCGCTGGTACGCCGCGGCACACGAGTGTATGCGCTTGTGCTGCATGATGACCCCTATATCAATTTGCTCCCCAAAGAAGTCCATACCGTCATCGGTGATGTGTGTGTGAAAAACTCACTGACAGACTTCTTCGCGGATGCGGACAGCCGTACCTGTGTGATTCACTGCGCCGGTATCGTCTCTGTCGCGTCCAGACCCGGTTCGAAGCTCTATCAGGTCAATGTAGGTGGGACATGGAGCGTTCTCCGGCAATGTATGGAGCGTAATGTGGGCAAAATGGTCTATGTTAGTTCCGTCCATGCCATACCGGAAAAGCCAAAGGGCTGCACCATTACGGAGGATTGCGAATTCTCCCCGGGGCTTGTGGACGGAGATTACGCCAAGAGCAAGGCAACCGCAACAGAGCTTGTCTTCAATGCGGCAGAGCGCGGGCTGAATGCCAGCATTGTCTTCCCCTCCGGTATCATCGGGCCGGGCGATATACAGGGAGGGAGCTTCACCTCAATGGCGAAATCCTTTCTTGCCGGGAAGCTGCCCTTTGCCGTTTGCGGCGGATATGACTTCGTGGATGTGCGGGATGTGGCAAAAGGCATTCTCGCCTGTTCCGAAAACGGAGAGCCCGGCAAAGGATACATTTTGTCCGGCCACTATGTCACCATTCGCAAGATGCTCCAGCTCGTGGGGAAGGCTGCAAAGCTGAAGTATCGCCCCATCTGCCTGCCACTGGGGCTTGCAAGGCTGGCGGCTCCATACTATGAACGTCGAAGCACGAAGGAGCGAAAGCCGCTGTTTTTCACCCCTTATTCCGTTGCTGTTCTTGCCTCAAACGGGCAATTCAGTCATGCTGCAGCATCGGAATGCTTTGCGTATCATCCGCGCCCGCTGGAGGAGACCTTGCGGGACATGACAGCCTGGCTTTTGGGGCAGAGGAGAACGGACGAAGTGTAACCTCACCTCAACAAAAAGCACCTTTAGGGGCGCGGGCAAATAGCCCCGCGCCCCATTCGCTGTCTTCCCAGAAAAAGACGGCTGTTCCTCAAAAGAACAGCCGTCCCGTTTTTTTCTGCTGATATGTATCTGAAATCAGACCACAAACAGGTACAGGAGATATCTACAAGTCTGTTTGTCAGCCCATATCGGCGGATAGAGCCTTGCTGATTTGGGCTTGCAGTGCCTCCGCCTGCTTCTTTTCCGTGATCGCACCCACGATGGGGTCGCCCACGATGTTGCCGTTCCTGTCAACCACATAGGTGGTGGGATAGGCAAAGATATTGGTGGTGAACTTTCCCGCCTCACCGTCGGAAGCGAAATACACGTTCTGATAGGTCGCGCCCTTCTTGGCAAGCACATCCTTGGCCTCGGAAATGGCCGTCTCGTTGCCGTCCAGCGTGAAGGTGTTGACGCCGATGAGGGCGCCGCCCTTCTCCGCAAGCTCCTTGTTCAGCGCGTCCAGCTCGGCAAGCTCCCCTACGCAGGGGTTGCAGGTGGTAAACCAAAAATTCACAACGGTGACGGCGTTTTTGGCGAACAGCTCGCTGCTCTTCACCGTGTTACCGTCCAGATCCTTGCCCTCAAAGGCGGGAAACTTCTGCATACTGCCATCGTCAGGCGGCGTGGTCATATCGCTGCCCGCCGGGACGCTCGTATTGTCATCACCATCAGGCGTCTCTGACAGCCAGGGATACTTCGTCTCCAGCTCCGCCCGCTGGTTCTCAATATCCTTGATCTTGGTGGCCTCGCCGGTGAGCAGCGTCAGCTCCTCCTCGGTGAACTGATCCTTGGCATTCTCGATGGTCTTGAGCAGAAAATCGCCGTAGTTGCCGCCGTCCTCTATCATGGCCATGCCCTTATCGGCTGCCATAAAGACCTTTTCCCAAAGAGCTGTGTTTTCCGACAGGATGGCATTTTCCTGCGCCATCAGCTGCTCGTACAGCGCTTTTGCCTCTTCACTGCCATCCTTGCCGTCCGTGTCCTCCGCGGGCTTTGTGCCACAGGCGACCATACCGGCGGCCAGCACCAGCGCCAGCAGCAGTGTGATGATTTTCTTTACGTTCATTTTGTTTCCTCCGTTTTTAATGTATTTGCAGGTTCTACAGGTTCTTTTTTGCCGTCTCCAAAGCCGTAGCGGAAACTGACGGCGTTGGTGGGACAGGCGCGGATGCACATCCCACAGCGGATGCACTCGGTGTGGTTGGGCGTTTTTGTCACGTCCACATCCATTTTGCAGGCCTTGGCGCATTTTCCGCAGGAGACGCATTTGTTCCTATCCACCTTCATCTGGAACAGGGACACCCTGTTAAACAGCGCGTAAAACGCACCCAGCGGGCACAGCCACTTGCAGAAGGGCCGGTAAAATACGATACTCAGCACGATCACTGCCAGCAGGATGCTGAATTTCCAGGTAAACAGGCTGCCCAGCGCCGCCCGGATGCCGGAATTGGCAAGGGACAGTGGGATGGCCCCCTCCAGCACGCCCTGGGGGCAGAGATACTTACAGAAGAAGGGGTCACCCATGCCTACGTCGTTGACGAGAAACGCCGGCAGCAGGAAGACCATCACCAGCAGCACGGCGTACTTGAGGTACGTCAGGGGCTTGAGCTTTTTTGTTGAGAGCTTCTTCGTGGGGATCTTATGCAGCAGCTCCTGAAACCAGCCGAAGGGACACAGAAAGCCGCAGATGAAGCGCCCCAGCAGCACGCCCAGCAGAATGAGAAAGCCGGTGATATAATAGGAGAAGCTGAACTTGGAGGACCCCACCACCGCCTGAAACGCCCCGATGGGACAGGCGCCGGAGGCTGCCGGGCAGGAGTAGCAGTTCAGCCCCGGCACGCAGACGGTCTTGCCCGCGCCCTGATACAAGCCGCCCTTGAGAAAGTTCGGCAGGTGCAGGTTGGTCAATAAGGCCGCCCCCGCCTGTATCCAGCCCCGAAAACGGGCCAAAAGATGGGACACGCCCGAAGTATTCTTCTTATCCAATGCCCACACACTCCAGACATAATTTGATCGCTTTGCTCAGCACCGTGGCGGCCTCGCCCCGCCAGACGCCGAAGCACAGCATGGCGGCCCCCCGCCAGCAGCAGCGTGACCTGCGCTGCTGCCTTCTTCCTGTGACTCATTTTGATCACCCTTTCCTGTTTCTGCGGCCTATCATAGCGCAGGCGGGTTAAAATCTCTGTTAAGAACAGAAATTTAACACAAATCTTATCCGGCTCTGCTATAATAGGAGACAACCTGTTCATTAAGGAGGCGACTATGCACCTTTTGATTGTAGAGGACGAGCGCGCCCTGTGCGACACCGTCGCCCGCAGCCTGCGGCGGTCGGCCTACAGCGTGGATTGCTGCTACGACGGCGAGAAGGCGCTGGAGCTGCTGGAAACGGAGCGGTACGATCTGGTGCTGCTGGATCTGAACCTGCCGAAAAAGGACGGAATGACGGTGCTGCGCACCCTGCGGCAGACCGACAGAGAGACACCTGTGCTGATCCTCTCGGCTCGCGGCGAGGTGGAGGATAAGGTGACGGGTCTGGATGCCGGCGCCAATGACTATCTGGCAAAGCCCTTCCATCTGGCGGAGCTGGAGGCGCGCATCCGCAGCCTGACCCTGAGGCAGTTTACCCAGCAGGATGTGGTGCTGCGCTGCGGGCAGCTCACCTTTGATGCCCGTGCGCGGGCAGTTTCCGCCAACGGGCAGCCCCTGACGCTGACCCGCAAGGAGACGGGGATCCTGGAATACCTGATGGCGCATCAGGGGCGGCCTGTGAGTCAGGAGGAGCTGATGGATCACGTCTGGGACAACAGCGTGGACAGCTTCAGCAACTCCATCCGCGTCCACATCTCCGCCCTGCGGAAGAAGCTGCGCACCGCGTTGGGCTACGACCCTGTCCGCAACCGCATCGGCGAGGGCTATCTGATGGGAGGGGACGAAGAATGAAGCGGCTTTCCCTGCAGTGGCGCATCACACTGATGTCCGTCCTGCTCATCGGCATCACCTGCGTGGCCATGAATCTGCTGCTCTGTTCCTCCGGTGTGTACTATATGGACACCATTGCAGACAGCTTACAGGGCGGCGGCACGGTGATCCTGAATGAGGAAGGCACGGCAAGCTTTGACCCGCAGCTCGTTGCGCCCAGCGAGGAGCTGACCATCGTTGTCGATGGGGCGCAGGGACGCTTCCGCACCACCAACTGGTATATCACGGCTATAGTGACACTGCTCAGCGGAATTTTGGCCTATTTCGTCAGCGGGCGAGCCCTCAAGCCCCTGCACAGCTTCGCCTCTCAGGTAGAGAAGGTGCAGCTGAACAATCTGGCGGATGTGAGGATCGATGAGGACGTGCTGCCGGAATTCCGGCAGCTCAGCCACTCCTTCAACCAGATGCTGGAGCGGTTGAACAACGCCTTTACCGCCCAGCGGCAGTTTACCGGCAATGCCGCCCACGAGCTGCGCACGCCGCTTGCGCTGATGCAGGCACAGCTGGAGCTGTTTTCCGCAGAGCACACCGATGTGCTGCCTGAGACAGCGGAGTTTCTCCTGCTTTTGCGGGAGCAGACGGAGAGGCTGACGCAGATGACCAAAACGCTGCTGGAAATGAGCAATTTGCAGCAGGTGGCGCGGAACGAGCAGATTCAGCTTATCCCAATGATCGAGGAGATCTTCACAGACCTCGCCCCGCTGGCAGAAAAGCGCGGTGTCACGCTAAAAGCGGAGGGCGACGGCGTTATGACCGGCAGCGACGCGCTGATCTATCGGCTGATCTTCAACCTGACGGAGAACGCCGTCAAGTACAACCGCCCTGGCGGCTCGGTGTGGGTCTACGTCACACAGGAGCCGGAAAAGCTCTTGCTCCGCGTTTCCGACACCGGCTGCGGCATCCCGGAGGAATTTCAGCGGAGCATCTTCCAGCCCTTCTTCCGGGTGGACAAGTCCCGCAGCCGGGAGTACGGCGGCGTGGGGCTGGGACTTTCGCTGGTGTGGGAGATCGCCGATCTCCACGGCGGCTCCGTTTGGGTGGAGGAAAGCT
>ENA-ORRE01001404-ORRE01001404.1-human-gut-metagenome-genome-assembly--contig:-NODE-1404-length-16110-cov-3.586359_pt1 | contig 16110 bp, 13 predicted proteins | sample MGYA00242171_ERZ509126 | MGnify/ENA primary metagenome ERZ509126 (study PRJEB26280, sample SAMEA2338648) | human gut metagenome | biome: human gut; feature: human-associated habitat; material: faeces... | reverse complement strand
ACCTCGTAGGTCGACCCCGCCCCGTTGCTGGCGGACGGAATGGCGTAGGTCAACAGTCCGGCCGTGGGGTCGATCTCGGGAACCCAGATGTGGTACGACCACAGAATACTGTCGGCATCGTTCGTGATGGCGACGACGGCGTTGCCGTTGCCAGTGATGCCCGTTACCGGAACCTTATTATTCGAAATGGTACCGACGGTCAAGTTCAGCGCATCTTCCCGCCACAACAGCTTGGCTTTGGTCGGCGTGGCTGCCTCGGAAGAGGAAGCGAGTTTACCGGTCTTGCGGAAACGAATGTCGGACTTGAAAGGCGTAACGTCGATGTTCACCGTGGTCTCGCCATAGACCAGATAGGAGTTGTGCGGGCCGTAATAGTAGAATGTCGGGATGCCCGGCTTGTCCTTGACTTCGTAACGGAAATCCGTGCCGTCGGCCGTGAACCGCTCGTTGATCGGGAAGCGCAACACCTTACCGGCGGAAAGGTCCTGAGTGGGCTTGGCGTAGAACGTGATGATGTGGAGATCGGTCGTGCAGACGATCTTCATCTCCTCGCCGGCAGCGACGGCGGGGAACAACATGAGCGACCGGGTGAACGGAGAACCCAATGCGCTGGAGGTGTTGAACGTCCAGTTGATCTGGTTCTCGGAACCTGCGCCCAGTTTCGGAGCGACGGGATCGGAGAGATCGACCGTAGCCTTACCGCCGATCTTAGCGGAACCGGAGGTGGTGGTGATGGTCATCGACTCCATAGTCTCGTCTTTGAAATCCGACTGGCTCAGGTCGAACGCGAAGGTGCACCAAGTACCCAACTGCTTGAACTTGAAGTTCACCTCGGAAGTGGACTCAGAAGCGACGGCGGGCGTGTTGTAGGAAACCTTGATGTCGTTGTAGGTGAACGAATAAGGCGAATCCTTCTCGTTCCACGACCCGATGCCGTACGTCGAACGGTGGTCCTGCTCGTAATTCTTGTTGAGATTGAACGAAATCTGACCGTTGGCGGCGACCTCGGCGGCGACGGCCGGGTAAACGGCCCTGAGGTCGCTGACATCGGTGTAAGCGATACCCTTGCCGCTCAGAGGCTCGAACTTGCCGACGGAAGTGCCCTGACCCGAAACGAGCTCGTACTGAACCTTATCGCCGTTGCTCGTGTTGACCACGAGGATGCGGTCCTTGTTGGACCAATTCACCACGGAATTGGTGCCCAATCCCGTACGGGTTCCGATCTCAGCATCCAAAGAACCCGATACACTGGCAAGCGTGTACTTGCCGCCGACAGCCGGGATGTCGCTAACCTCGGCATCCTTGCTGCAACCTGCCACGGATACGGCGAAAGCCGTCATAGCAGCGTAAAAAAAGATCTTTTTCATATTGAAACAACCTATAAGTGATTATTCGATAGTGTCAAATGATGCCGCGGCAGTCTACCACGCGACGCCGCCGTCGGAATATGCGCCGTCGTTATCGACGGTAGCCTCCCAAGCCAACCCGCCGTCGATGTACGAAGCGTCGGGGGAATCGGCGTCGAGGACCACCGAGATCGGCCGCTCGATGAAGTAACGGGTCCCGGCAGCGAAACCGCTCGCGGGAACGTCCTTATCGGGAGTGGTCAAAGTCAGTCCGGCCTGAGTGGTGACCGAGAACTTCACGGTGCCCGACATATTCGAGGCGGGCAGAATGACGAAGTCGATGTAAGGATTCGGATTCTGTCCGTCGGCCTTCTTCGTGATGCGTACAGGTGTGGTGAGCCGGACGGTGACGGTGCTGGTGCCCGAAGCGGAGGCAGAAGCGGCCAGAGAACCGTCGGCGAAGCTCAATTTGCAATCGCCGAACAAAGCGCAACCGGAAACGGAAACGGAAGCCTGAGAGATATAGACCTCGTCAGCGGAAGAATCCTCGTCAAGGAACAACTGCACCCGCATCAACGACGAAGCAGGCTTGAAGTCGAAGCGGACGGACTTGTTCAACTTGATCAACTCGGAACTTACGGTGACGCCCTGCGAGAAGCAGACCTGATAACGTCCGAACTCGCCGTTCTGGGCCGAAGGGATGTTCAACAACACGCCCCCGTCGCTGTAAGTGGCGGCAGCGGCGGTCCAAACCGGATAATAGGCGTAGAACGTGTAATCGCCCGAACCGCTCCAACTCTCGGAATAGAGGATATTCCTGGGGTGGAAGACGGCGAGGCCCGATCCGGCGCCGGACTGGAGCGTGCAGATGTCGTGGGCCTTCAAGGCTTTGGAAGAGTCGAAAGCGTAAGCGCCGATGTTGTCGTAATCGCTCCAATACATCAGGCCCGAGGTGCCGGGGAAATAAGACCGGGACGACGCGGCGGATGCCGGAACGGATGCCGCGGGAGCGACGCCCGTGAAAGTCATCGGAGAACCGCCCGCGGGGACGGAATCCTCCTTGCTGCATCCCATCGCCGTCAAAGCGATGAGAGCCATTGCCAATACGTTGTTTTTCATACGTTTCATCGAATTAAACTATTCCCAAATTCCATCGACGTACTGTCCGGCATCGACGCCCCGGTCAACGACGACGCGAAGATCCCGGGAGTTCAATCCCTTGATCGTCGAAGAAACCGTATAATGGTAATTGCGAACCACGTTGAAATCGGTGGACGCATTCTCCCCGAGGTAGATCGTATAAGTGACGTCGGTCAACGCAGAACCGCGCTGGTAGTCGCCGCCGATCTCGATGAAAGTACTGCCCGCAGGAGCGTTTTTCGGCCCCTTCTCGGAGGGGCTTTCGATGCCGGAGACGACGCCCCGCAGGTTCTCGGGAACGTACCACGTGTACGTGAAAGGACCCGTCCCGGAGACGGAAACAGCGGGGTAATTGATGAAATTGTCGGACGAATCGGCGTCGGGATACAAACCGGTGGTCCCGGTGGGAACAGCGGGAGCCGAGAACCGAGTGCACGAAGCGGCGCTCCGCAAGCTCACGCGCGAAGGAGTGAATTTCTCCCCGGCAGCCGTAATCTGAATGTCGAAGGTGAAGTCGATTTTAGCCACCAAGCGCTTCATCTGAACCGTTCCCGAAGCGATGACGGAAGATCCCTTGTACGAACCGATCATCGGCAAAACGCCATCGGCAGATACGGCGGCCTCGCTGGCGAAAGCGAGCGTCGAAGCCTCGAACGACCCGAGCGTAACGTCCGAATCGACCGAACTGTCCCCGGCAGAGAACTTCTGGAAGCGATTCGGACCGACGTTGGCGACGAAATAGATCTTCGTGTCGCCGGAAGTCTCGTACAAAGCGACGCTGAGCGAATAACTCTTCTTCGAGTCATCATCCGTCGTGTCATTGACCCCGATCATGCTCGCATCGTAATACTCGCAGAACAACAGCTTCGAAGCATCCGTCGCGCCGTCGAACTGCAAAACCCACAGGTTCTTCAAAGCATCCTCGTCAACGGTGCTCCGGCCCTCGGCGGCCCCCAAAGCCGATGTCCGCATATCCGCAGCGCTCAGACCGAAAGTCATCCGGGCCGTTCGCCCGGAAGCATCTCCGCCCTGCTCTCCGGATACGGGAATCGTATCCGCACTTCGCTCGCATGAACACAAGGCCGCGGCGACGACGGATAAGATACACAATGTCTTTCTGAAAATTTTCATAACAACTTATACATTTGCAATTCATTCTTAGGTATTCCGGACGGCCCGCCGAAAATCCGTCGGACCCCGCCCGGAACGATAGTGCGGGTGCGGCTACTCGCTCGCGTTTTCGAAAACGATACCGCCCATATCGACATCGGTCCACGCATCGGAACCGGCCAACGCGGAGAAATAAGCCCCCAGATCGGCTGACCAATCCTTATTTTCGGTCCAACTGTCGGGCTTTATCTGCGGCGTGAAATAACCGCCCACGTCGGTCGTCCAACCGGAGATCTCCCAGGAGCCGACGACGACGCTGAAATGAGGCTGATCCCCCAGGGAAGTGTCCCAGACGGCATCCGTATTCCACGGCGTGATCTGCAACGTCAGCAAAACGAAGCCCCCCTGCAAGGAGACATCGAACGTGTAACGAAGACCGGGAGCAAACGCCATAGCGGAAACCTGAGCATCCAGATCGGTGGCCTCGGTAGCGCTGTTGAAGACAACCTGCATGGCCAACCCGAAGGGAGCGTCGGCCTTGGGCAACACCTCGTCCGCGACCGTGTACTCGTAGGGCTGGCCGCCCTGAGTGAAGGTGGACTCGGGGAAATCGTAAGTGCCGCCGCCGACATCGGTCGGCAACGCCTCGCACACGACAGCCGAAACAGGCGAAAGGGTGATTTCGGAAAGCTCCACCTTCTTGATAACGGCTTTCGTGACGTTCTCGGCCTTCCGGGAGATGGTGAAATACAACTGGCTGCACTTACGCTCCAACATGCTCAACGCGACAGTCTGCGACGAAGCCCCCGACTGCGGAGCCACCTGGCATGCAGCGGTAAGCGAACAGGCGTAATCCGTACCGTGTCCGACGCTGACCGAACGATGGTCGTCCGCAAACGGCAAAGCCGGCGTAAGCGCGTAAAAATCGTACGCCCCGGCCGACAACCGCATAGCGTCGCCCGCGGAACTCGTAACCTTGCCCTCGGAATCCACCGCGCACGGTTTCAGAGAACCGTCTTCCTGCACCTCGTAAGCGGCCTCGCTCACGTAAGTATCCTGCGCAATATCCGCAGTCGCACCGGATGCCCGGCGTTTGTAGGCGGCCACACGCACGGTGGACCCTGCGGACAACGACTCCGCGGCAGCCCGGCTGTCAGGACGGACCTGCGGCTGCACCGAGGCCGAGATCCCGACACCGCGCAACGCGAAGCCGACCTCGATTCCGTCAGGCCGGCCGGAGGCAGACTCGGAATCATGGCATGCCCCGGCGATGCCGGCCACGAACAAAATTCCTGTTAAAAACAATATTTTTCTCATAATATACCTGCTTTTCAGAATCGGAAACATCCTGCGATTCCGACTTGCGGGAAGATACGACCTCGAAAAAAGCATCGCTTTCTCAGAGGGTGATTTCCACCCGGTCCGAAGCATCCACCCACGCTCCGATCGTGGCCACAGGCTCGACAGCGGTAGTCGTGAATTTCAACACCACGTCGTAAGCCTTGCCTTTTTCGAATCCGGCGTCGGGAACCGGCAGCGCGACTTCGCAGGTTCCGCCCTGCTCCGTGACGACTGCCAGCGACAGGGACGCACCGGCTTCCACAGGGGCGACCATAGCATAACCGCACTCCGCAGCAGTATCCGAACCTTCGGTGAACGCCAAAGGATAGGCAATATCGGCATCATCGGCAAGCCGTTTCTTCGACAGAGACAGGTCTGCGGCAGCGCCCTCGAACTCGACCACGTCGGGCAGCGTGATTTTGCATTCCGTCTGTCGGTCTTTCAGGGCGATGTCGGTTATCTTCCCCCAAACCGCCGGGGCTGCGGCATCGGCCGCATAGGCTTTGAACCTGAATTGCGTAAGCTGGTGTGCGAACGTGAAAACCTTGCCGGTCGTGCCGAACCGGGATTCGGCGACCTTGCAGCCCACGAGCTCCTGGGTCAGCATAATGTCCGTTCCGCCGTCGATGTTCAGCGTCACGACACCCGCAGCCGGCACCGCCCGCGGATACCACCCCACCAATTTCGTATTGTTATTGGTTTCGCGGCTCAGGTAATATTGAGAGGTTGCGAACGAAATTGCGGCCTCGGAAGATACCTCGCCCGTATTGGCGGCCAGCGTCGCCGGCAATGCGGCGGAAAGAGTCGCATAGGCAGGATATTGACCGTCGTCGAGTTGATCGAGACGGGCGAAACTGACCTCCAACGCCCCGTGTTCCGCATTGATCACGGCACGGGTGAGCGGCGGCAGTTGGGCCGTACGCACCTCCGCGGATGTTGCAGGAACGACACCGCCGCTCAACAGAATCTCCACCGGCGCATCCTTGTCGGGCGTGGGTTTCACGGACGGTTTGCGGTCTTTCGAACATCCTGCCGAAAAGACGGCCGCCAAAAGCAGAGCTGCCGAAAAAAACGATAATTTCTTCATAATCGGGCTTGGATTTATAAAAACGGGGAGAAGTGCCGACCGTAAAACGGCGCATCTCCCCGTTTGAAATTCGATATTCGGGAAAACCTCGGCCGGCAACCCGAAAAAGGGGACCTGATTACTGGATCTCGACCTCGGAGTTACCGCCCTTCACCCAATCCGTAACGGTAGCCTTAGCCACGATTTCCGTAGCCTTGAACGTCAGAGTGACTTCGAAAGCCTTGCCCTGCGTATCGCCGGAGAAAACAGCGGGATCTTCCTCGCCAACCTTAGCCTTATACAGGTCGAAAGAAACCTCTTTCGTCGTAACGGTCTCACCGAGTTTCGTATCGACACTCAATGTGAAGTGCTTGACACCGTTTTCGGCAGTGATCGGTGCTACGAGCGAATAAGCAACCTCCTCAGCCGTAGTCGTCAATGCAATCTTATTATCTGCATCATCAACTGCGTTGTCGGTATATGCAGCAGCGTCGATACGATAAAATGCCATTCCGTCTGTCGCAGGATTCGAAAATGCCGTACCGGTTGTAGCCGCACCGGTTGCCAACGTAACCTCAGCAGTATCGAAAACGTCACCGTTCATGGCTTTAACGAGCGTAATACCGGTGATGTCACCCCATACGTTCTGAGCAGCCTCATTCTCAGCCTTGACTTTGACAACCAGCTTGGTAAGCAGATGCTTGAACTCGAAAGAAGGAACGGTACCAGCCATAGCCGTACTTTTCTTACCGTTTACTTCCGCAGCAGCCATGACATCCGTCTTACCGTCGAACGTGTATTTTGCCGTCGTAGCAATATCTTTCCAGTCAGCAAGGGCCGTCGGATAAAGAGCGCAGAAATAAACTGTAGCATCGCTCACCGGATAATACTTCGGAGTGGTGTCGAAACCTTTGGCATTTGTATCGTCAGCGAACGTTATCGTTCCGTCGCAATACCGGGTGGTATAATCTGCGGTAGTTGTGGAACCGAGAACTACGGCAGTAAGAGTGTTGTCGGAAGCGATCGAGCCTTCAAAAGGCGCACGCGTCTCAATAGTAAGGGCTTTCGAGGTAGCCATGATTTCGACCATGTCGTTCTCGACAACGGGACGGTTAGCTAACTCGCTCTTGGAGCAACTTGCCAGCGTCAGCAAAGCAAGCACAGGAACATAAAGCTTTTTCATAGCAAATAAATTAAAAAATTGGTAAATAAATTAATTAATATAAAAAAGGTATCGTAACCCTATGAGATTGTCATTATTGAACGATTGCAGAACCGTAACCGGCCATCACCCACGGAACGACCGTGGCGCTCAAGACAATGCCGGTCTGCTGCTGAAACGACAGCGTAATGAGATAGGAGCGTCCGGCAGCGAAAGATTCCTCTTTCACACCGCCTATCGAGGATGTAGGCCGGATAAGCACGTCATCGTAGGTCGCCTTCGAGGTCTCGACCCGAACATGGAATTCCGGCTGTCCGGGCTCCAACATGACCTCCTGACCGACGCTCTGAGGCTGTGTCGGCGACCCCGTAATGAGCACCTCCGTGATACCGGGCACGGCCAACTCGCCGGGAGAGCTCCAAGCGCCCAAAGCTCCGGTTTCGATGTTCATGGAAGAGTCGCTATTGACCCCCAGAAGCGAAATGCCCCGAAGAGACACCTCGTTCAACGAAGCGTAACTGTCGATCACCTGGAACCGCAACTGCGTGAGCACATGCCGGAACTCCAATCCCTGCGGCCTGCTATTGCGGCTGCCGGTTACGGGCGTCGCAAACATGACATCCTCCCGTCCGCTCAAAGAGAAATGCAACACGGGGGCGTGTCCGGATGCCGGAGCCTCCACGAAGAAACGGCCGTCGGAAGAGGTTCCGACCGGAGCGTAAGGATGGTAGGCGCAGAACTCGACCGAACTCTCCTCCTCGGCAGGGTAATAATAATTGCCGGCCCACGAAATATTTCCCGTGAGAGCGTCGATGGAAGTCGTACGGACATTATCCATTCTCAGAACACCGCCCCACTGGCTCCCGTCCGATGGGATGCCGGACGAAGCGTCGGAAATCTGAATGCCGTAGATCCCGACATTGTTTCCCGCAGCGGAGAGATCCTCCAATGAATTGACGGCACGGGTGGGACTCTTCGCACCGAGACGTATCACGGCACGGCCGTCCTCCTGCAATGGCTCCTCAGTACATCCATTGCACACACAAGCAAGCAGGCACAAAAACAGACTACAGATCAAATGCGAATATTCAAGAATATGTTTTTTCATGATCGGAATGTTATTTTACCCGATAAACTAAAATTGCAGGTACGGCTATATGACTCCTCCGCCCGAACCCTCGTCCCACGGAAGGACCGAAGCCCGAAGCTGACCGTCGATCAACGACAAGACCACACGCAGGGAGATTTCATTCGGGAACACGCCGCCTTCGGCAGCGATACTCCGGACGGCGTCCGTCAAGTCGGCCGTAACCGGATAAACCGTACTACCGTCTTCGCCCACCAACTCCAACGATAACAGATGCGACGGAGCATCCGTACGAGGCGGAACCAGATCGAGCACGTAAATATCGGCGGTGAAAGAGGAGCTCCCCGCAACGGGATCGGCAGTAAAACGCACGCTCGCAGCGGCGGAGGAACAAAGTCCCGAAAGGCAATGGCGCGAAAGCGAAACGCCCGAAAAAGAACCGCGGCAGGAACTCAGCGGAACGAAATCCCCGATTTCCAACATGAACCGGACGTGTTTGATGCACGAACAAGGCGCAGCGGCGACCCGAACGGTGTCGCGGTAAGGAACTTCCAGAGTTTCCGACTCGACCAAACGCGTGGCGTAAGCCAACCTTTCGGGCTGGCAGACATGCTCGCCATCCTCGTCCGGCAATACATAGATTTCCGCCGTATCGTAACTCCGCTCGTTGCGCACGGCAACATTGACGCAGTCGCTATTGACGACAATGACACGATAACGGCCGACAGGCAGAACGCCGCCGAATCCCTCCGACGGGCAATCGAAAGAGAGCATCTCCCCGCCGTTCTCGGGATAGAAATAAAACCGGCTGCCGGCAGGCGAAAAACCCTCGTCCCACGACAAAGCGATCTGCACGTAACCTTCTTGTTTACGATAGTCCAAACTCTCTTCGGTGCACCCCCAAGCCATCAACAGCCCGATGGATAAACATATATGAGCAATCGTTTTCATAACCGACTGATATTGATCCGCAATCAATCAATGCTTGTTGCCTCCGAACCGATAAACCACATCGAACCTCAATCCGGTCAATGCGAATTCGTTTTTCTTATCCGAACTGTTGTAATAGAAATAAGGCAGTTCCCGGTCGTAGATGTTGTAATCGGCACTGCGGTAGCCGCCGCGCACGCTCAATTCGAAACTCCAATGCCGGGACAACGGCAGCAGGTAACCGACCGACACGCCCGCGCTCCAATAAGTACCGGTGTAATTGGTCAGAGTGGTAATGTCGTCGCGGCGGTCACGCTGGTTGTTGAAATCGCCCGCTTCGCCGTAAACTCCGACAAAGAAACCCCGGAACAATCCGTCCCCCCGGAACCACAACCGGGGTTCGACGCTGTAAGCCGAAAGGCCCCAGAACTGTTTGCCGCTGTCGTAAGCCCAATCGGCGTACAATGCGGAAACCCCGACAGACCAACGCTTTGCGAAATAGACTTCGCCTGCGATATTGGGCATGAAAGTCGTTCTCTTGAAATCCGGGCAGACTCCGGCCCATGCGACCAGATCGGTCTTCAAGCCCACGATGGGATACAAGCGGCGGTTTTCCTTCCGCTGCCGGCGGGCAGCGGCTCCAACAGCAGCGGCGGCTTCGCGCTGGCGCTGCAACTCTTCGGCTTTCCGGCGTGCAGCCTCGGCGGCTTCGCGCTCCGCTTGCAGACGGGCCATCTCCGCCGCCTTGCGCTCAGCCTCTATCCGGGCAGCCTGTGCGGCCTGACGCTCGGCCTCCAAGCGAGCCATCTCGGCAACATGGCGTTCGGCCTCCACCCGGGCGGCCTCTTCCTGCTCCGCAAGAGCAGCCAAACGCCGCTCCTCGGCCTCGGCTGCAGCACGCTCCTGCTCCAAAGCGGCGGCGAACTCCGCATCGTCCAACCGGCGCTGCAATTTCTCCTCCATAATCCGGTGCAGGTCGTACTGCACGGTGATCTCGACACGCCGGGACGCGGGGAACAGCGTCTTCAACATATATTTATAAGGTTCTCCGCCCCGTAAATCCATCAGTTTTTTCTCACGGCCCTCGAATACGCCCACATGGTCGATCAAAAAGAGAACATCCTCACGATGAGCCATCTGCGAACCTTCGACGAGCTCCCGCAACTTGGCCCAGTCTTCCGCCACCCACTTCACCTCGACCGGGAAATGCGACGAAAGAGCGTATTTGTCATTGAGGTAATCCCTGAATCCCTCCGCACGGCTGCGGGCCAGACGCTCGTTGATAGCATAGGAACCCTCTATCGAACAATATCCGCACAAGCGGACCGAATTGACGAAAATGAGACTATCACGATAAATCTGCCGGATGAACTCGTCGAGTTTGCGCAATTCGGACGCATTATTTTCGAAATCCGGAAGAACCTGAGTCCGGCTTTGCGGATAAGTCAGATAACAACTCATGCTGCGAGCCCCCTCTCTGATGACTTGCCGGTAGGTGGAATCCGAAACCGAGAACAATGAATCCCGCTGCTCCGGGCTGCCGGACATTCCGAATGCGGAATGAACCTGCAAGACGGACACAACGCTCATAAAGACCGGTAAAAGCCGAAAAAGCCTGCTAACACAATTGAAAGTACGCATAGAAGGGTTGATTATTAGTCGTTGAAAATACAGGGAAAACCCTCTCCCAAATGGCCTCCGAGCCCGCGGAAGGAGATGAAAGAACCGATCAATATATTATTTATCAGCAACATACCTCTTCGTTAGTATGCAATTAACCTTCGATTTTTCGCCTATCTGGTTATCCGATTGATAATCAATATATTGCAAACTCGCTGGGGGGGGGTAATTTGTTGATATTCAATTTTTTCGAAAAAAAATTTCTGCAAAAAAAATTTTTGTAATATATTTGCTCCGAGAAATCGAACGATTTATCTTCTATCGAACGGGCAGAGAATGTCCGTTTTTTGTTTGAGGAGGCATTAGTTGCAGTACATCCATTAACCCTTCAAACAATGATAGTAGCATATTTACGAGTCAGCACCGAAAAACAGACGCTGGCAAATCAACAAAACGAAATCTCGAAATTCGCAGACAGCCGTAACCTGCATGTGGATCGCTGGGTAACGGAAATCGTGAGCGGCAAAAAGAAAGGCCGGGAACGCAAACTCAGGACACTCCTGCGCCGCATGAAACGCGGAGACACGATGATCGTAACGGAACTCTCCCGTCTGAGCCGCACCCTGACAGACATCATGGCGATCGTGGGAGAACTTCTCAAAAAGGAGGTCTGCCTGTACAGCACGAAAGATCACTACGCCTTCGACGACACGATAAACAGCAAGGTGCTCTGTTTCGCATTCGGGCTGGTGGCGGAAATCGAACGAAACCTGATATCCATGCGTACACGGGAGGCGCTGGCGCTGAGACGCGAACAAGGAATCGTACTCGGACGCCGCAAAGGCAGCTACACCAAACTGCAACAGCTCATCGACGACCGCCGCGAAATAGTGAGCATGATGAACCGCGGGCACAGCGTAGCGGCCATCTGCCGCCAATACGGAGTGGCCAGAAATACGTTCGACCGATTCCGGAAACAATACATCTATTCCATCATGCGAGGTCAAAGAAAACGCTGGAGAGTCAATGGGAACGTTGCGGAGCCGAAAGAAAAGACGATCACCGACCATACGGAAACGGTCGAACTCTGAACGCGCCCCCATAACCGCCCGTCATTCAGAAGAGGGGCAGGCAGGAAAGGCGCGGATCATGCCAAAGTTCGGAGAAGAACATTTCGGGCATGCAGCCCATGTCCAACCGAATCTTTTCACCGATACCATATAATATAATAGAAACAGCGCAAAAAAACGGAAGGGGCCGACGACTGCCCCTTCCTCCTGCAAAAAAGTGCGTCACAACTTATTTGAATTCTTCATAGCTTAGTTTGCAGGATGTGAAATAAGCAGTCGGACAACCCACAGACATTGCGGCTGACAACACCCCGGCCGGCGGTGTGCGCTGAAAGAGAATTTCGATGTCCATTCATGTTCCGATACTTATTTATTAAATAAAATATTGTCAAAAAGCACTGGTTCGGAATTACGGGAACCCAACGACCGCATATCGTACAAACCACTCGGCCGAGACCCGATCCAAGTGCCTACATTGGCTATTTTTCCTGATATTTCGATCATTCAGTTTAGATAAAACAGCGTTGACTGCGTATCTATCACTGCCCAAATATAGGAATTATATTCTTTTCTGCAAAATATTTTACAATAAAATATTTAATTTTAGCAATAAACCGTGCCGCAGGGTATCTGAAACGGGTCCGGCAATCTCCTCACCCATCGGCCCCAAAACAGCGGAAACGACCTCCGGACGACGGTTCGTGCATACGAAACAGCTTCATTCAGCCGCCCACGCACCCCGGAATCTCCCAGGGTGCACCCGTGTTCTTGGAGACGTTTTCAACGGCCGCACCGCCTGACAGGACTCGAAGCGGCGAACGCATAATTTGGGGCTGAAAACAAAACGGGTTGCAAACTCGATTTGCAACCCGTCTCCCGTCCTGGCGGAAAGTGAGGAAAATGAACCTTTCCCGTATTCCGTCGTATATCAGTCTTTTATACTTTGACCTCACTTTAAGTACACCGAATAGCCCACAGCCGATTTGCATCGTTTCACCCTGTGTTGCACTTGGTTAACACAAAGATAGAAAAATATCTTTAGTTTTCAAAGTAAATTCCTTATCTTAACTAATTTTATAAATATTAAAAACTCCTGCCAAAAGTATATCTGGCAAGAGTGAAATATAAAAGTAAGTTCGTTAGGCAACTTTTCCGAATTTATTGTTTTCGCGTATAATATTCGATAAATTCTTCATTGTTGCCTTCATCGTAAATCCATTTCATCGTCGAAACGGTTATTTTGGTCTGACAAGTCTTTTTATTCACTCCGTCGTTTGTAGTCAGCATACCTGACGTCTCGTCATAGGAGTAGGAGCCGTCGTAGTACTCTTTGGGTGAGTAATCGTAATAACGGAAAGTCCCGTCTTCCCGGAAAATAGCGATCATCTTATCTTCGTCCTCTACGGCCGTGAAACTATCGATCAATTTCCCGTTCCGGTAGTATTCGTTCTTCTGGAATACCCATTCGCCGATGATCGATCCGGGCTCGTCGTTCGGTTCGTCTTTTTCATCGGAACAAGCTACGACCAAACAAGCCAAAACCCACAGGCTTGCAAAAAACAGTTTTTTCATTGTCAATCGTTATTTAAATTTTGTCATATATTTTTCTACCTCGAACGGCACTAATCCCCAGTCGTATCGGGCATAAAGCGGATGGCGGGGATTTCCTTTCACCGTGAGTTTCCCGATTTGGAACCATTGGCCCCGACTTGTACGCAACACGTCGTATAAATCCCGAAAACATTGTTTCAGATAAGGTTTCGCCGAAATATCGTTTCCGAAAGCGACCAATATGTCCGCTGCCGGATAACGTTGCAGCAGATCGGCCGCGACATCCAGATTTTTCCGGTGCATCGGTTCGTCCAATGTTGCCGACAAACTCCATTTATCCGTCGCTCGTTCCGATGAAAGATTCAACATTGCAAATCCGTCGTAACCGCCGCCCTCGGCGAATCCCATGACTTTGTGCGTCGTCGGGTCGGGATGTGTTTCGTCCGCAATGCTCGGATTAAGGCCGACGACCAACAGCATCTTTTTGCCAGGGTGTTCCAGCACGAACCGATGATCGCCCTGCGATTTTCCAGTTTCATTGCAGATAGGTAGGTAATCCATAATCAACTCAATTTTACGATTTCGAAATTTTCATATCCGCAATGGCAACTCGCAACGGTTACACCGTACTTATCTTCAATCGCTTTGATGATCTGTTTTGCATTCGGGCGAGCCGAAGTCCCTGTTACGAGGATTTCCACAGCCATTCCTTTCGTCAATTTGCCGACACTCTTGATTGCCGTAACACTCCATAACGTACCTGACATGATTCAAAATTTAAGAGTTTGTAATTTACTTATAAAGGATTTGCGTCATTTCGGGGATATAGTTTGTATTCCTATTGAAATTGATCCCTTTGATCCAATTCCACCCCTCTTTCAGATATACGGTTTCCAACGTTGACATCGGAGCGCAATCGAGCGGATAAGTATTATCAGATTTATTCAGCCCTGTTTCACTTACGTCGATTGTTGTCAGCAGGTTATCCGCGCAGTCGATGGATTTCAACATCGGACAGTTCGTCAGATTCAAAGATTGCAATTTGTTTTTATCACAATCAAGATGTTCCAAAGATACGCAACCACTGCAATCCAGCGACTCCAGATCATTCTCGGAAATCCATAGCGAGTTCAAGAAAATCGACTGTTTTAAATCTATGCTTTTCAGACGATTTTTATAAGTAGTAATATGAGATAACTTGCCGTTTTCAGGAAGACGAATTTCTTCGAGTAAATTGTTGTAACAATCTAAAATTATCAGGTTTTTACAATTGGATAAATCAAGCCGTTGTAATTTATTTCCGCTACAAGCGAGTGAGTTTATATTGGTGCATCTACTTAAATCGAGTTCAGAGAGGAGATTGTTGTAACAATATATTGCTAAATGGCTATCTTTAGATACAAACGATGTATCCAACACCAACGATTCGATGGGATTGTTGGAGCATGCAAATACATACTCTGCACCAATAGGCTCCGTACCGAGTGACGTGATTTGATTACCGGAACAACTGAACGTTTTCCATTCGCGCCGATCGAACAAAAGATTGGCTATTTGATTATTATCGCAACTTAAGAATTCCAATTTTTTATTATTCCGAACATTGAGTTCCGTCAGCGCATTGTCGTCGCAAGTCAACGATGTCAGTTTTTCGTTTTTTGAAACATCCAGTTCGGAAATTTGGTTCTCGCTACAGTCGAACCATGTCAAATCGGCAAATTCTTCAATGCCCTTCACCGACCGAATATTCAACTTAACAGGCTTAACCTCCCATACACCTTCCGTTTCACGCTTAGTAATTTCGCCGTCGTTATTCGTGTCGAAATTCGTCAGGCAATATTTCCGAAAATAGGGATCGGGAATGTCAATCACCTTATCATGATATTGAATGACCTGCACGGTGTCCGCCAAATCTTCTCCGGGCGCTTTCAGAACGATTCGCCCGCGCCGGAACTCCGTACCGTCGTAGGGCGCGATTCTAAACCGGAAATTCAACGATTCCAATGCCCGAGTGTCTTTCTCTTCGGAAATCCAACCCGCCGTTCCGTCAAGATATGCAATTTCACACCCTACGGAGGAGCCTCCCGTCAATTCGACTTGTCCGCCTTCGTCATAAAAAATAAATTTCTTTTCCAGACTTCCGTTTAATATAATATCAAAGTATACGATCTGTTTCTGCTCAACAGTCAGTGAAATATCGGTGTCTCCGCTTCTGATCGAGAAATCATGGATTCTCTTATCGTATCCGTTCGCCTGTATATCGACCGTCAGGGTTGTCGTTCCGGCACTTCCATATGTGGGAGTTACCGAACACCATGCCCATTCGCTTTCCGTGAAATTCTGGTCTATGCTCCAATCCGCATTTGCTGTCAATGCAACGGTCTTTTTCATCGCATCGGAACCTGCAAATAGGTGTGTTTCGGAGAGTTTCAGCTCTATTTCCGGTTCCGGCGAAGGGTTGTTTCCGTTATTTCCACCGTTCCCGTTATTAGGATCGGGATCAACGTGCTCTTTACTACAAGCTCCGATTATGCAAGCCGCAAGAATTACGACACATAGTATTGATTTTTTCATAGCAATATAAATTTGAATTCCGACTCAAATTTTATTGCCACTCGGCTCCTGCATGGCTGGATTAATAGCAAAAAGAAAGTGTGGAGCCGATTTCGTTTATCAATCTGAAGGTT
>ENA-ORRE01001399-ORRE01001399.1-human-gut-metagenome-genome-assembly--contig:-NODE-1399-length-16141-cov-4.029840_pt1 | contig 16141 bp, 15 predicted proteins | sample MGYA00242171_ERZ509126 | MGnify/ENA primary metagenome ERZ509126 (study PRJEB26280, sample SAMEA2338648) | human gut metagenome | biome: human gut; feature: human-associated habitat; material: faeces... | reverse complement strand
GTTCCTGCCAGCAACAAAAAACGGTTCGTACGGAACAGCGTATCTTTCCTGAAAAACAATCTGAACAGAAAGTACAGGATTGTCAGGCATAAGGTAGACTCAAATATATAAAACAATATAGTTCCCATGATCTATTTATTTGCCGGGTATAACTCTATTTCTATCTGTTCGACTTTTTACTTTCGATCTCTGCTATCAACGCTTTTAACTCGTCTACCGACATACCCTCTTCTTCAATAAATGTAGATACAACATTGGTATAAGAGTTATTATAGTATTGGGCTACTACGTCATTCAGTGCAGAACGCTTATATTCTTTATCGGAAACAGCCGCATAGTACTGATACGTGTTACCATAGGCCTTGTATTTCACAAAGCCTTTTTCCTCTAATCCTCTAACTAAGGTAGATACGGTATTATAATGAGGTTTCGGCTCTTCATAAAAAGCCAGCAATTCACGAACAAACATCGGACCATGTTCCCAGAACATTTGCATGATTTCCTCTTCTTTAGCAGTTAATCGTTTCATAATATTTTCAGGTTTATTTGGGTGAACAACGCAAAGATAGGAATTAGTTTTAAACAAACAACTAATACTATTAGTTATTCAACTAACAAAACAAGTAGTTTAACTAATATTATTAGTAGATAGTAAATACACCTTATTATATATAGAAAAAGAGAAGAAGTATAAGGGCAAGGATTGTTTGCAGCAGAAGAGAAATCAAATACATTCAGTCCTGAATGTAAGTTCATTATAAGAAACAAGATGTTTCATCATTTGAAACCAACAGTTTCACCGTTTGGAACTGAAGGTTTCATGCCTTGAAACTGAGAGTTCCATCGCTTGGAACTAATGGTTTCAAGCAATGAAACTTCTTTTGCAATACGAAGATAGGTTTCGTACTCTTATTTATACTTTCTTTTTCTTTGGCAATACCTGGTTCAGTACCACATATCCCAGTATTCCGGCAATAATAGTACCACACAACACACCGAATTTAGCTTGATTCAGCAGTTCCGGATAAGCATCAGAGAAAGAAAGATTGGCTATGAACAATGACACCGTAAATCCAACGCCACCCAGCAATGACACGCCTGCAATATTTTTCCAGTTCATACCTTCGGGCATACGGGCAAGCCCGCTTTTAATAGTCAGCCAGGTGAAAAGATAAATTCCCAAAAACTTACCCAAAAGAAGACCTAATCCAACAGCAAGACCTACATTTCCTATAACTTCTCCGCCACCGCTAAAAACAACTCCTGCATTGGCAAAAGCAAATAAAGGAAGAATGACAAAATTCACGGCTCCATGCAAGTTATCCTCCAAAGATTGTAAAGGACTTATCACACGATCCGAAGCCCGCTCTACTTGCTTCAATGTAGCAATCTGTTCGTTTGTCAATACAATGTTATCAGATTGTACCACCGGGAAAGAACTGACAATAGCCCGGATACGCCGGATATATTTACCCGCATCCAGCCGTGGACGGGCGGGGATCACAAATGCAAGTATCACACCGGATATTGTGCTGTGGATGCCAGATTGCAGGAATAAATACCAGATAATAATGCCAAAGAAAAGAAAGAAGATCTTCTGTGTCATACCAAACTTTCCCATATAATATAAGAACGTATAAAGTATGGCAGCTACAATCAAATAACCGTAAGCAACCTCGGAGCTATAAAAAATGGCAATCACCAGAATACCACCAATATCATCTACCACAGCAAAAGCAGTCAGGAAAATCTTCAGACTCAACGGTACGCGCTTGCCCAGCAGACTAAGCACTCCCAATGAAAAGGCAATATCCGTAGCCATAGGAATAGCCATGCCTTGTGTTTCAGGAGTACCGGGAGTTACCAGAAAAGAATAAACCAGAACCGGAAATATCATTCCTCCACATGCTGCAATGAACGGCAGAATAGCTTTCCTGAAAGAGGATAACTCTCCTACCAGTAACTCGCGTTTTATCTCTAACCCCACAGCTAAAAAGAAAATCGTCATCAGACAGTCATTGATAAACTCAATCATGGTCAGATTATGACCGCCATGTGAAAGCAAGTTAAAATCACCTATACGCAAATGCAACTCCTGCGACAGGAAACTCTGATACACAAGAGCCAATGAAGAATTGGCAACAATAGCTGCCAGAATAGCAGTCAGGAATAATAAAATACTCGCCGCCACATTCAGTGCCGAAAAGTTTTTCACAGTACGTAGAATAATCATATGTTCGATTTAAGTATTAGATTTCCAAAGGGATATCCCGACACCGTTAACGAGCTATTCCTGATAGCTCATTAACGCTAACTTTTTAACCCAAAGTACAAATACACCTGTTAATATTAAATTTAACACAATAGTAAGCACAGAAATTACTAATGCCGGACCACCCAAGTTGTAACCCAACGCAATGAAAATAACTCCTGCCCCTACCTCACCACGGGTAAACATACCAATGGAAAGTGCCAGACGTTCGCTCAATTTACGGTCGCGGTAGAAGAATACCGGAAATAACTTACCTACATTGGAAAGTAACGATACAATTACCACATGTACAATAATCAATGCCCAAGGCATCATCTCCTGAGAACCGGTTACAGAAGCCAGCCCCGTATCACCAGGGAGACTGATTCCCTGAAGCGGAGGCATACTCATACCAACCAGGAACATGAAGATGAATGAAATTCCGGTTGAAGCTTTACGTTCCCAAGCCGTATCAATATCCTTATGTTTCATGACCATACCCAGAACGAATGCCGGAAGCAACACCTCAATATGAATGCTGGCATCTTCTCCATATAAGTTCTTTGTAATAAGATAAAGCGATTGAGTGGCGGCAAACACCAAAACGGAATAAAACAGAATGGCTTTCCAATCCTGCCGCATATTGTATTTACTCAGTTTCTTCCAACCGAAGGAAAGCAACAGAAAGACGATAAGGATAATTACCAGCAACTGCCAGCGAGGTCCGATCATCATTATTTGCAAAGGAATCATCAAGAGGATGGTATCCAAATCATCAAAGATGGCCAGCACCTGAATCTTCTTGTAGATCCAGCTGGACTTTAGTCCGATAGCAGCCAACATAGTGAATAATATACCTGCGGAAGTAGGAGCCGCAAAACGACTCAGTAACAAGTTTTCTTTCCATGCCTCCCAACTATTCCAGTATTCCGGCGGAAGTAAAACAAAAATATAGTAAATAGCAATCAGAAACCAAGGCATGGCGGGCCTGTAGCCATAGCAACGAAATAATCTTTTGCGTACGTTTGCCATCGGGACTTGTCCACCTCAAACTCACGTCCCACATTGATCATAATGAATCCCAAACAAATATATAGTAACACATTAGATACAGTTTTCACCATACCATAATCACTTCCTGACCATGCAGGCAGATATTGCGCTATAAAAAGACCTACCACCAGGAAGGCCGAAAACGATAGAACTTTTCTCATTTATTATTAGTTAGAATTTTCAAAACAAAGGGGATTGTCAAGACAGTCCTACAGAAAGAGAACAATCCCCCGGACTAATATGAATCAGCTTTTATGCTTTTTTATATTAATCTAATTTCAACACCGCAAGGAACGCTTTCTGCGGCACTTCAACATTACCAATCTGCTTCATACGTTTCTTTCCTCTTTTCTGCTTCTCCAGCAATTTTCTCTTACGACTGACGTCACCACCGTAACACTTTGCCGTAACGTCTTTGCGTACCGCCTTAATCGTCTCACGAGAAATGATTTTAGCTCCGATAGCCGCTTGGATAGCAATATCAAATTGCTGTCTTGGAATCAGGTCTTTCAGTTTCTCGCACATACGATGTCCCAAATCATAGGCATTGTCGAAATGTGTCAGTGTTGAAAGAGCGTCCACCGGTTCGCCGTTCAGCAAAATATCCAGTTTTATTAACTTGGATGGACGGAAACCACTGGCGTGATAATCAAAAGAGGCATATCCTTTCGAGATACTTTTCAGTTTATCATAAAAGTCGATAACAATTTCTCCCAAAGGCATATCATAATAGATTTCCACACGATTACCCGAAATATATTCCTGCTTCACCAGTTCACCGCGTTTGCCCAAACACAAAGTCATGATGGGACCGATATAATCGGTAGTTGTGATAACGGAAGCACGAATATAAGGCTCTTCAATGCGGTCTATCAAAGTAGGATCGGGCATACTTCCGGGGTTATGCACCTCTGTCATATGACCTTGTTTGTCGTAAATATTATAAGAAACGTTCGGCACAGTAGTTATCACGTTCATGTCGAATTCACGATCAAGGCGTTCCTGCACAATCTCCATGTGCAACAGTCCCAGGAATCCGCAACGGAATCCAAAGCCCAACGCCAACGAGGATTCAGGCTGGAAGGTCAGTGATGCATCGTTCAATTGCAGCTTTTCCAAAGAGGAACGCAAGTCTTCAAAGTCTTCCGCTTCAATGGGGTATACCCCGGCAAAAACCATCGGCTTCACTTCCTCGAAACCTGCGATGGCTTCTTTACACGGGCGGGTAATGTGAGTAATCGTATCTCCCACTTTTACCTCTTTAGAAGTTTTGATACCAGAAATAATGTATCCCACATCACCTGTACGCAGTTCCTGACGCGCCACCATCTCCATCTTAAGTACACCGACTTCATCGGCATCATATTCTTTACCGGTATTGAAGAATTTCACCTTATCTCCCTTACGGATCACCCCGTTCACAATCTTGAAGTAAGCGATGATACCACGGAAAGAATTGAATACGGAGTCGAAGATCAAAGCCTGCAACGGTGCTTCCTCGTCCCCTTCAGGATGGGGAATACGCTCAATAACCGCAGTCAGAATCTCTTCTACGCCCATACCAGTCTTACCGGAAGCACGGATGATTTCACTACGTTTGCAACCAAGCAACTCTACGATTTCATCCTCCACCTCTTCGGGCATGGCACTCGCCATATCACATTTATTGATGACCGGAATAATTTCCAGATCATGCTCAATTGCCATATAAAGATTGGAAATCGTTTGCGCCTGTACACCTTGCGAAGCATCTACAATCAGTAATGCACCTTCACAAGCAGCAATAGAACGGGAAACCTCATACGAAAAGTCTACGTGTCCCGGAGTATCAATCAGATTCAGAACATACTTTTCGCCTTTGTACGTATACTCCATCTGAATAGCATGGCTCTTAATGGTGATACCTCTCTCTTTTTCCAGATCCATATCATCCAACATCTGTCCTCCGGTCACCTGTATGGTGTTGGTAAATTCAAGCAGACGGTCAGCTAAAGTAGACTTACCATGATCAATGTGGGCAATAATGCAAAAGTTACGTATATTCTTCATTTTCTACAATTATCTATCTATAAATAAGTATATTACAAAATGAGGCTGAATAACTCGTAGTACAGTCGCAAAACAAAATGGTAATATCTCGCAACGGGCTCGCCTCCTTTTGCGGGCGCAAAGATAATGAAAAATATGAGGTTTTGAAAGTGATTTATTCAATATCCGAGGTCGTAAATGTCTATATATCCTAAAACTATTCTATCATCCCACTGTTATGTATGCATAATAACCTAAACTGCATAACTGAAATGAAAAAATTTATTATTTTTGCGTGTTCCCTCCTATTATTGGCCGGATGCTCCAAGAATGAGATAATCATTTATGGCTCATCGCCCGAAAACAATGAATCCGACAACAGTCAGCCTTCGGAGAAAGAAGACGCACTCATCACCTTTTCCGCTTCACTCGAAAGTCGTAAAGTAACCAGATCTATGTCGCCCATGCCTAAAGGTCTGGTAAGTCAGATTTATGCCTTTGAAACTACAGACAGGAATTTCGATGACCCTTTTGCCGAAGGTTTGTATTCAACCGCTTCCGCAGGTGTATTGACCGGATTGAAAGGCTACAAAATGTATTTGGGTAACGGATCATATAATATGTATGCGTTTTCTGAAAACTCCTCCGTTTATCCTCCAGACCTGATAGATGGAATATCCGCTCCGTTAAAGAATGGCATTGACTATCTATGGTGGGAAAATCTGGATCAAGACGTCACAACTTCACAAATCCACATGCCCATTGTATTCCAGCATGTAGCCACCCAGGTTGTAGTAGACTTATCAGCCGGCGACGGTATAAAACTGGACAGTCTGATTTCAGCAAGTATACTTCCTCCCACTCCGGGTGCCACTCTCGATATACAGACTGGAATTATTGAATCCACCTACACCTATGATACTGCTCCGCTCACTATGGGGAAAAATGGTTTTCTCACGCAGGCCATCGTTCTACCGACAAAAGCTACCAATCCTATGTCTTTGACGCTACAGATATTGGCAGACGGAGAAACGACTCCACGTACCTATACCGTAGGCATTCCCATTCCGGGCAAACTGGCAGGAGGATTTTCGTACGTCTTCAGTGCCATTATAGACGGAAATTCCGTATCGTTCCCCAATGTCAGTATCAAAGACTGGACCGAAGTAGATGAATCCGGTAACCCGCTTTATCCGACACAGAAATAATAAAGATCACTCTTGCATCCTCCAAATACAACAACAAAGTAGAAAATATGGAAACTAAAATATCTGAGATCAGAAAAGAGTATACCAGAGGCAAATTGACACAATGCACCATCAATGACAATCCTTTTGAGCAATTCGAAGAGTGGTTGAATGATGCTATTGCCCACAATGCGGACGAGCCCACCGCTATGATAGTAGCAACTGTCTCGGCCGAGGGACATCCTTCTACACGCACCGTCTTGCTGAAAGGAGTGGAAAACAACAAATTTATATTCTTTACTAATTATGAAAGCCGAAAAGGAAAACAATTGGCTGATAACCCATATATTTCCCTCTCTTTTGTATGGCACAAATTGGAAAGACAAGTACACATTGAAGGTAAAGCCGAAAAATGCCTCGACCAAGCGTCGGATACTTACTTTTCCAGCAGACCCTATAAAAGCAAGATAGGTGCAAGAATTTCTCCGCAAAGCCGGGTGATAAGTAGTCGTATGGAGATTATGCGGGCTTTCGTAAAAGAGGTCTGCAAGCTGGCGGGACATGAAATCAGACGTCCCGACAACTGGGGTGGTTTTGCCGTAACTCCTACCCGCTTCGAATTCTGGCAGGGGCGGGAAAGCCGCCTACACGACCGCATTCAGTATATACTTCAAGAAGATGGTAGCTGGAAACAGGAAAGACTGGCTCCTTAAACATCCCTTGTCAATGGACTGGAACATAAAAAGAAGCGTTGATAACATATAAATGTATCAACGCTTCTTTTTATAAGATAAATGTCAATCTCTCTCTTAAACCAACTTAACAAACAGTTCGCCTTCTACTTCCTGAGTAGAGATCTTGTCTTCTCTCAGCAACCAGCCAAGGCCCAAGAACAAATCTTTGTCTACCAACTTAGTTGCTTTCTTGATTTGTTTAGCAGTTAAACCTTCAGTCTCATTCAGAGCACTCCAAATTTTTCCTGCAGTTTCACCAGCTTTTTCTTTTAACATTTTCCTTTTGTTTTTAGTTATACATGCTTTAATCCAAATTCTCTCATTAGCGAGGTTCAGATTTTATTTCAGCGGCAAAGATAGTTATTTTTATGTTATATAACACATTATTCTCTGTTTTTTTATGTTATATGTCATAAAAAGAGCATTTATTCAGCAGGTCAGACCAAAAAGAATGATTCATTCAAGCGAAACTGATGGTTTGTTTACATTAAATAGACGGTCTGTTTTCAAGATATTCCGCCCAAATGCGAGCAGCTTCTTCCACCATCCTGACACACGGACGTTTAGCATAATATTGGTCGGTGCGTTCTTCGGGAGTAGACACTCCTTCCGGCTTCTTCAACCCCAATAATTCAGCACAAATTGTAGAGCCGTTCCGTTTCTTAAACTCGGCAGCCAATTCCTGTACTACTGCATAATTGGCCCCTTTTCCTTCACGATCTTTGGGATCAGTCGCTCCGGTTTCCAGTCCGGCAAGCAGAAACATACCGCATGCAGCGCCACAAGTCTGACGCATACGACCGATACCTCCACCGAAGGAAGCTGCCATACGCGCCGCCTGTTCTTGCGTAAATCCATACATGTCGGCAAAAGCAAGCACCACAGACTGGGAGCAATTATAACCACTCTTAAAAAACTCTACCGCTTTCTCTATTCTTTCTTCAAACATTACCCTATCCCTTTTTATCCTTCTATATCCAACAACATGGGACAATGATCAGAATGTACAGCATCATTCAGAATACGCGCCTCTTTCAGTAACGGGCGAACAGGTTCGGTCACCATACAATAATCAATACGCCATCCTTTATTCTTTGCGCGGGAGTTGAAACGATAACTCCACCACGTATATTCCTGCTGTTCGGGATGCAACAAACGGAAAGTATCGATAAAACCGGCATTCAGAAAACGCGTCATCCATTCCCGTTCTTCGGGCAAGAAACCACTATTAGTAGCGTTACGAATAGGATCATGAATATCTATCGGTTCATGACAGATATTATAATCTCCGCAAAGTATAAGTTTCGGACGTGATTTTCGCAGCTCCGTCACGTACTCCTGGAACTTCTCCAACCACACCATCTTAAATGCCTGGCGTTCGTCACCACTCGTTCCTGAAGGATGATAAACACTTACGACAGATATATCGCCAAAATCGGCACGGATAAAACGGCCTTCATTATCATATTCTTCTATTCCCATGCCATATTCCACATGGTCCGGCTCTTTTTTAGTCAAGATGGCTACTCCGCTATATCCCTTCTTCTGCGCAGAATAGAGATAATGCTTATACCCCAATGTACTCAATGCTTCTTCCGGATATTGATCCGGCTGCAATTTAGTTTCCTGAATGCACACCACATTTTGTCTCTTGCAGACAAAGAATATCCGGATTCTCCTGCACCAGCCATTCCGGCAAACCTTTACTAACAGCTGCACGCAGCCCATTTACATTATATGTAATAATTTTCATATGATCGTTTATTTTTATCTTATTTATTAAGAATTTTCTCCCATTCCAGAAGTTTCACTTTGCGTTCCAGCCCCCAATGATAACCTCCTAATCCACCATCCGTACGCAACACCCGGTGACAGGGTATAAGTACCGATACAGGATTGTCGCCCACAGCAGAGCCAACAGCACGACAAGCATTCGGCTTTTGCAATTTCTGTGCAATTTTTCCGTATGAGGTAATACCACCCAAGGGAATATTCAGCAGCTCTTTCCATACACTCAGCTGAAATTCTGTTCCTTTCAGATGTAATGGCAACACATCAATATTCTCTTTATCTATAGACAGGACAGCATTAACCGTCTTTTGCTGAAGTTCATCTCTGTGCTCTCTGTAGGCAGCATGCGGAAAGATATGCTTCAATTCATCCAATACAGCATCCCGGCTTTCAGTAACAAAAGCCAGATAACAGATTCCCTTAGAGGTAGAAGCCATCAGTATTTCCCCAAAAGGGGTTTCAGTAAAGGAGTAGGCAATGTTCAGATTGCGACCTCCATTCCCAGATTCTTCTGCACTCATGGGCAGTACTTTCAAAAAGCGACTGTTCAAACGTTCCTGTTTCATGATAATTCAGATATTAATAACATAATATTTAAGACGGTTACGATACCCGCAATAGCGTAAAGTACGAAACTGCTCCATTTACTGTTGACATACTGCCCCATTACCTTACGCGAAGATGTCAACCCGACTTGCAGGAAAACGGTAAAAGGCAACTGTATACTCAGCACCATTTGCGAAATCAACAGTCCTTTAAAAGGATCGCCGATGAAGAATATCAGCAACAAGGCGATACCCAATGAAAGGATCACACCCACCTGCGAGTGACTATCCTTGATGTGATAGGATTCTCCGAAGATACCGGCAAAGATAGAACCCGCCGCCATGCCACTTGTAATGGTAGATGAAATACCCGCCATCAGCAAAGCCAGAGCAAAGACAACCGCGGCACTGTTTCCAAGCAAAGGCTCCAGCAAAGACTTCGCCTGTTGCAGCTCTTCAACCTGAATACCACTCTTAAAGAAAGTAGCAGCAGCCAGCAATATCATTGCACTATTAATAGCCCATCCCACAATCATAGAGAAGAGCGTATCAAACAACTCATACTTCAAAACCTTACGAATAGAACTATCATCTTGCTTATTATATTCATGGCTCTGAATCACCTCCGAATGCAGGAATAAGTTATGCGGCATCACCACTGCTCCCAACACGCTCATAATAATCAGCATGCTCCCTTTCGGAAAAGCAGGTGTCACCCATCCTTCCACAGCCATCGGCCAGTCAATCTTCACCAGGAACAACTCATAAATAAAGGATAATCCGATAACGGAAACAAAGGCAATGATGGAACGCTCTATCTTCTTATACGAATTCGTAAAAAGCATGATGACGACAAAGACGGTTGTCAATACAGCTCCCCATATAATAGGGATATCAAAAAGCATTTCCAAGGCAATTGCACCTCCCAATATTTCGGCAAGGGAAGTCGATATGGATGCCAACACCGCAGTGCCCAAAATAGGACGTGAGACCCACTTTGGCGTATATTTTGTGGCTGCTTCAGATAAACACAAACCTGTAACAATGCCCAAGTGAGCCACATTATGCTGCAATACAATCAACATGATCGTTGACAAAGTTACCACCCAAAGCAGGGAATACCCAAATTCGGAACCCGCCGCAAAATTGGAAGCCCAGTTTCCCGGATCAATAAAACCAACTGTAACAAGCAACCCGGGACCAATATATTTAAAAACGTCCAGACCACCTAAATAACGCTTGTGGTCTCTGCGTTTCAAGTCTTTCAGAATATTTTTCATCGTTCGTTCTTTAAATGGCGTAAAATTACGAAATAATAACAAGCGAGCCACACTTTCAGTTCAAAAAAGAAGCCCCCGGCATTGTACAACACCGAGGGCCAACCTATATTTTTAAAGTACAGGGATTTAGTTAGAATCCCATTTCATGTAGCGCCCGGCACAACTGATCCGGACAAGAAGTCGAACGCCTTCCGCAACGTACTCCTTCCAGACGGGAAATCACATCATTTACCGACATACCTTTCACCAGACGGGAAAGACCTTGCAAATTTCCGTTACAACCTCCCCAAAACGCAATATCCGTTATTATATTATTTTCTATTTCCAATTCAATGTGAGAACTACATGTACCTTGAGTCTTATAAGTATACTTCATTACTCTTCACTACCCTCCGGCTTCATGTTGGTATAAACAGTTTGCACATCATCAAACTCTTCGAGACGTTCTATCATCTTGTCCAAAGTTTCACGTTGCTCGGGAGTCACCTCTTTCGTATCGTTCGGAATATAAGTAAATTCACCACCGACATCCTCAAAACCACATTCTTCCAGATGTTTCTGGATAGCTGCATAGCTCTTCGGATCGCCATAGATAGTGATTGTTCCTTCTTCTTCATCCTCTTCGAACTCATCATCTACATCGTAGTCAATCAGGTCAAGAATGAGTTCTTCCATATCTATGCCGTCTTTCTTCTTGAAAGTAAACATACACTTATGGTCGAACAGGAAAGCTAATGATCCCATAGTACCCAAGTTTCCGCCAAACTTATTGAATACGGAACGTACATCGGCAACTGTACGGGTAGTATTGTCAGTCAACGTATCTACGAATACAGCAATACCATGAGGACCGTATCCTTCATAAGTCATTCCTTTGTAATCGCTCTGATCCTTACCCATTGCATTCTTGATAGCACGGTCAATGTTATCCTTCGGCATATTCTCACGCTTACAAGTAGCGATAACCGAACGCAAAGTCGGATTATTTTCCGGTTCCGGGCCACCAGCCTTTACCGCAATAGCAATTTGTTTACCCAGTCTTGTAAAGGTCTTTGCCATGTGACCCCATCTTTTCAATTTGGCAGCTTTTCTATATTCAAATGCTCTTCCCATTGGAATTATATTTTAATGTTTAATTATTAATTGTTTAACTATCAATTAGCGAAGTTTTGCATCCAACTTATCTTCCAGATTCTTCACGAGTTTCGACATGATCTTATCGATCATCTTATCGTTCAGTGTCTGGTTTTCATCCTGCAACAAGAAGCTGACCGCATACGATTTTTTACCGGCTTCCAGATTCTTACCTTCATAAACATCGAAGAGAGATACATCTTTCAGCAATTTCTTCTCTGTCTCATAAGCAATCTTCTCTATTTCGGCAAACTGCACCTTCTTGTCAACCAACAAGGCAAGGTCACGCTTCACAGCCGGGAATTTAGAAATTTCCGCATAGCTGATCTTTACAGAACGGATGGCTTTCATCAGCTCTTTCCAATTCAGGTCAGCGTAATATACTTCATTGTCAATGTCGAAAGCTTTCAGAATCTTCTTCGTTACGATGCCGAATGTAGCAAGACGCTTTCCGCCCTTAGTCTGTACAGACAAGGCAGCAGCATAAATATCATCCGTCAGGTTACCTACAACCAAATTTCTCATATTCAACCCTAAACGCAGGAAAATGTTCTCTACGTAAGCCTTCAACTCATATACAGAACTTTCTTCATCAGCATGCGCCCATGAATTGGATACTTTTTTACCCGTTACCCACAACCCGAGATGATAATTCTCAGTATAAGCTGCCAATGACTTTTCGGGGTTCTTCTTTTCTTCATTGAAATAATAGCAATTTCCGAATTCGAAGAATTTCAAGTCGGCATTCTTACGGTTAGCATTGTGAGAGATACTTTCCAATCCACCGAACAACAAAGTCTGACGCATGGCATTCAGGTCTGTACTCAACGGATTCAGTAGCATTACCAAGTTTTTAGAAGGATAAGTTTCCATACCTTCATAATAGCCGGCACGTGTCAGAGAGTTATTCAGAATCTCATTGAAACCACAACCTACCAACTGTTCAGCTACCAGGTTCTGCAATTTGTTAGACTTATCATGTTCGCCCTTCGTAGTCAAGCTAGACTTCAGCGTAGACGGTATTTCTACATTATTATATCCATAAATACGGAGGATATCTTCAATAACATCACAATCGCGTTGCACGTCTACACGATAAGGGGGAACCGCCAAAGTCAATCCTTCTGCCGTCTCATTGGTTATTTTCATCTCCAGACTGGTAACAATGCTCTTGATTGTCTCCACCGGAATCACTTTACCTACCAACGAGTGCACCTTCTCATAAGATAACTCTACGATGAAATCCTGAGCAGGAGCAGCACAAATATCCTTTACTTCAGAAGAAACAGTACCGCCAGCCAGTTCTTTCACCATTATGGCAGCCAATTTCAAACAGTAAATAGTGATATTGGGGTCAATACCTCTTTCAAAGCGGAAAGAAGCATCTGTATTCAGTCCATGACGACGAGCTGTCTTACGAACCCATGTCGGATGGAAATAAGCGCTTTCAATGAAGACATCTTTGGTAGTTTCCGTAGAACCGGAATCCAGACCACCGAATACACCGGCAATACACATCGGTTTTTCCGTGTCACAAATCATCAGGTCACGATCAGATAATTTACGTTCCACGCCATCCAACGTGACAAACGGAGTACCTTCCGGCATTGTCCTCACCACTACTTCGCCACCTTTAATTTTATCTGCATCAAAGCAGTGCAATGGTTGGCCGAATGCATGAACAATGTAATTTGTGATATCCACTACATTATTGATAGGACGCAGTCCGATGATACGGAGTTTATTCTGCAACCATTCCGGACTTTCTTTTACTGTTACGCCCTTCACCGTTACACCGGCATAGCGAGGGCAAGCTTCACTGTTTTCAACTGTAACATTGATATCCAGATCATGATTTTCAACGGCAAAAGCATCTACAGACGGTTTCTTCAGAGAAGTCGGTTTGTTATTTTGCACCAGATAAGCATACAAGTCACGGGCTACCCCATAGTGAGAACAAGCATCGGCACGATTCGGAGTGATATCCACTTCCAGCACATAGTCGCTCTTGATATTATAATAATCTTTGGCAAGAGTTCCCGGAACTGCATCAGCCGGCAGCACGATGATACCTGCATGATCTGTACCAATACCGATTTCATCTTCAGCGCAAATCATCCCATTGGACTCAACACCACGGAGTTTTGATTTTTTAATCGTAAAACATTCATCTCCGTCATAGAGTTTTGCACCCAAAGTGGCAATTACCACTTTCTGACCGGCAGCCACATTCGGTGCACCGCACACGATCTGCACAGGTTCTCCCTGTCCCAGATTCACAGTAGTCACGTGCATGTGGTCTGAATTCGGATGAGGAATGCATGTCAACACTTCACCGATTACGAGACCTTCCAGTCCTCCTTTAATCGTTTGCACTTCTTCTACACTTCCCGTTTCCAAGCCAATAGAAGTTAATGCAGCGGCAACTTCTTCCGGTGTCAAATCGAAATCGACATACTCCTTCAACCAATTATAAGAGATATTCATATCATTAATTTTTTATTGTTTCCAAAAGTGACCCGCAAAATTACAAAGTTTTTTTGGATGACAGGGAATTATCCATCAAGAAAATAATGAAAACAGCCGAAACTACATGATAAAAAGTAATTCCGGCTGCAATATTAAAATGCTTATGTAATTTTACCATTAATTTAAAATGGCAACGGTCCATCCGATCCCACCCCACCAAACGGATTGTCAGTTTGAGGGGCAAACTCAGTCGGAGGCGGCACACTGCCATCACTTACTGCATTCATTTTAGAACCAAAGGTTGCTCCACCACCTTCTGCCGGATGCGGAATCACCATATCATCTTCCGGATTCTGGAAACGGGTGTACTGACCGATAAAACGCAAACGAACATCACCTACCGCACCGTTACGATGCTTGGCAATAATAATTTCTGCCATACCGCGTAAATCGGTTCCATCTTGTGAGGTATAAATCTTATAATATTCAGGACGGTGAATAAAACACACCATATCGGCATCCTGCTCAATGGCTCCCGACTCACGCAAGTCACTTAACTGCGGACGTTTACCTTCTTCACCTTCACGACTTTCCACACCACGATTCAACTGTGACAAGGCAATAATCGGAATATTCAGTTCTTTCGCCAATCCCTTCAACGAACGTGAAATCGTACTTACCTCTTCCTGACGGCTACCAAATGACATTCCGCTCGCATTCATCAACTGAAGGTAGTCGATAATAATAATCCTTACTCCATGTTCGCGTACCAGGCGTCGAGCTTTTGTACGAAGTTCAAACACTGACAATGAAGGTGTATCATCTACATACAGCGGAGCATCCAAAAGATCACGCAACTTATAATCCAGCTGTTGCCATTCATAATCCGCCAGTTGTCCGCTCTTAATTTTCTCACTCGGAATCTCGCACGCATTGGAGATCAAACGATTCACCAACTGTACGTTACTCATTTCAAGAGAGAACACAGCTACCGGATTACGATAATTCACCGCAATATTCTTTGCCATAGAAAGTACGAATGCCGTCTTTCCCATGGCCGGACGGGCAGCAATGATAATAAGGTCGGATCTCTGCCAACCGGAAGTCATTTTGTCAAGTTTGGTAAAACCGCTCTCCAAACCACTTAAACCGTCCGTACGGGCAGCTGCAATCTGAATTAACTGATACGCTTCGGCAATAACAGGATTAATCTGTGTATAATCCTTCTTCATGTTCTGCTGGGAGATCTCAAACAATCTTCCTTCAGCTTCCTGCATCAAATCATCTACGTCCAGAGTTTCATCGAAAGCTTTACTCTGAACATTGCTGGTAAATGTGATCAATTCACGAGCCAATGCCTTCTGTGCGATGATGCGGGCGTGATATTCAATATGCGCCGAAGAGGCAACCTTACTACTTAACTGAGTAATATAAAACGGACCACCCACTTCCTCCAAATCACCGCGTTTAGCAAGTTGCTCCTTTACCGTAAGGATATCCACCGGTTTCTGATTCACAGCCAAGTCGGTGATAGCGGAATAAATCAACTGGTGCCGGTGCTCATAAAAAGACTCCGGACGAAGAATTTCACTTACTAACGAATAAGCGTCTTTCTCTATCATCAATGCTCCCAATACAGCCTCTTCCAGTTCCGGCGCTTGCGGCTGGG
>ENA-ORRE01001392-ORRE01001392.1-human-gut-metagenome-genome-assembly--contig:-NODE-1392-length-16198-cov-3.871957_pt1 | contig 16198 bp, 22 predicted proteins | sample MGYA00242171_ERZ509126 | MGnify/ENA primary metagenome ERZ509126 (study PRJEB26280, sample SAMEA2338648) | human gut metagenome | biome: human gut; feature: human-associated habitat; material: faeces... | reverse complement strand
TGTAAACGTGCAATACTCTCTTGGCACATACATATCTCCGTAAACTCTTGTCATCTTTATCATCTTGCGTCCTCCATCGGCTTTCCGAACCGGTCAACTTTTTCGCTGAGCCATTTGCGTAGATTCCATGTATTTGCCAGATCTGTCACTAGCAACCGGTGGCTCTTGTATTCATCAGCCATATATTCCGCCATTCCCTGCTCTGACAGCCTGTCCATGTACTCTTTTCTGGTACCATATACCGCCTCTATGACTTCTGTTTCTTCTGTCTGCTCTCTCTTGGCCGTTTCCGGTTCAGATTCTGCTGTTTGATTTTCTGCGTCTGTGCTTTCATTTTCTCCGGTTTCATCATCCTCAACCTCCTCTTTTTCTAGTGTTTCCGTGGATTTTTGCGCGGGCGCAATTTCCTCTCCCTGGCTCTGCGCTCCTGTCTGTTCATCGGTCCTCTCTGCAGGTTCTTCACAATCTGCTTGGCCGCTTTCTTCTCCATCGGTGTCATCTTCCTCTTGTCCTGTTCCTGCTTCATCAGCTGCTCCATGATCTTCCATGCCTCCTTTCTCAATCTCCTGGACATCATCAGCGCCAGTTTCTCCAGTTGCTCCACCGTCATCCTCTGGCTTAGGAGCTTCTGTTGCATTTTCTTCTCTTCCTGGCTCATCGGCCGTATCCTGCACTGTGCTTTCTTCATCATCCGCTCCTCCAAAATGGTTCTGCCAGGTCTTAGTCCCTGCTGCCGTATCATCGAAAATCTCCCTTGTCAGCTGATAGAACTCCCACCAGGTCATATCCTTTGGCGTATCTCCGAATTTCTTAAATGTGACACGGTTTTCATACATCATCATGAAATACAGTCCTTTTTTGTATGAACGGTTTCCGGCCGGATTTACTATTTCAGTAAATCGGTTAATTGTCTGCTCGTTGAACTCCTCGCCGTATACTGCATTGAGTATGAGTTCATTGTCCTGATAGAACTTTTCGACCAGCTGACTGATATCATCAGCCACGCCTGCTGCCGGTTCGGTTTTGTTAAACCTTTTCAGCTCTCTGATATCCTCTCTGGACGTTTCCGGTTGAATCATCTGTCTGTCAGTGTCTGGCAGTTTCAGCATTTCCTCCAGCTGGCTCCTGCCCAGTTCTGCATATTCCGGCCGGAGCTGTTCAGAATATCCGTCAATGGAATACTCCCGGTTGATGCTCATAAACCTGCTTGTGATAGACGGTCCCAGGCCATACTCGGCCTGAGCAAATTCCGCTATGCTTTTGTATCCGTCCTGTTCGTAGAGCTTCTGATCGTCAATCTGCCTCAGAGCGTATCCGATCCGGACAAAACTCTGTTTCACTCCCAGGAGTTCCTGTTTCAATTTCTGTTTCATCTGCACCCAGTCATCCAGGGTCATCTGCACATATTCCATGTTTGCCTCCTTACGCTATGGCCGCCGTCTGGATTGTTTCCGTCAGCGTTCCTGTTTTCAGTTTCATCAGCCAGGTGTTCAGCCATGACTGCATATTCTTTTCATCCGGTTTTTTGTCCTTGTCCCCGTACCACTGCAATATCCTTGGATTTTTTGCATCTATCTCAACCGTGATGTACGGAACGTCAGGCTCTTCTTTGAATCTCAGCATCAGTATGTACGTCTTTCCAGTGTTGTGCTTGTTCAGATATGTGTTTCCTCCCACGCAATGATGGAGCAAGCGCCCCTCCATAACAATCTCCTCCGCTGATCTGGCCGGTCTGATGATATATTTATCATCTTCGTAGAGATATTTATTTCTGAGTCCTCTGTAAACGTGCCGAATCTCCGGATAACGCTCTGCCACCTCTTTGAGGTGTTTGTCCATTTCTTCTTTGTTTGTTTCCATGACCATTTTGTTATGCTCTGCCTCTAAATCCTGCGGCTGTTGATATACTGTGTTGTTGAGGTCATATCCCAGGTTTATTCTCATGCTCAGATAGTCTGCGTAGGTTGTGGCCGTGTGTCTGATCCTGGCTGAGGCACTGCTGCACTCTGTCCCATACTCACAACCGGAGTATTTCTCTATGCGATTGAGTAATTTTTGCAAGGTCATGTACCTGGTAGCCATTTCCACCTGTGTTCCGTTCAGATCCGTTTCTGCCAGATGCTCCACCTGTTCATCCGTCCAGTTCTGTCCCTGGCGTTTCTCCATCTGCATGACTCCCAGTAGGTGTGTGTCTCCTTTCTTTCTGATTAGCTGCTTTACTCTTTCCTTTCGGATTCCTAGGAACTGATCCGGCCGTCTTGCATTCTCGTCAGCAACAATGCCGTAATAGCATTTGACCAGCTTTTCCACCACATCTGTCAGCCCCAGTTTTACCAGGACCTCAATCTGTGGTGTCTGACTGTAACGCTCCAGGTACTCAATCGGATTGACCTCTCTAACGTTCTTCGCATATTCCTGCAGCGCACTGTATCGGAACATTGTCCCTTTCATTTCTTCGTATGTCTCTGCCATGATCTGGCCGGCGCTGATAGAGATATTTGCCAATCCATACAGATTGCAGTCATCCCAGAAATCTTTCCCCATGTACGGATCATGTTTGTGATAGTCTATCTGGACCTTTTTCCCCGGTTCAAAATATGCCCTTGCAATCTCTACTCCGGAGAGTTCTTCACTCGCGTTGTACATCTCTGGACCTTTATCCCCGCAAATAAATCCTAGTGTCCACTTTTTCCCTACTTCCACATAGCGCATGACCATTCCGTTTTCTTTGTATTTCTGCCCCAGGAACAAATAAATATATTTGTCATGAGTCCCTTTCACTTTTCCCTGACATTTGTACTTTCCGCGCGCTCCGCACATCGGACAGGTGCCATAATTTCCCTCTCTCGGTTCTTCTGTCCATCTCTGGAACTGGTTCTCGTATGAAATCCCGCTTTTCCATCTCGCATCTGTAACCCCTCCGCACTTGCTGCAGGCTATATGTGCCCAGCAACCATGCTTTTTGTAATACAGATAATGCTGGCCGTGAAAATACAATCTGTCTGCTCTGTCCAGGATCTCTTTCTCCGGTAGTTCTCTGGTATTTGCCATTCTGTCTGCCAGGGCCTCCTGGCGGCGCATATACGCCTTGTGTTCTCTGTTCCGTCTTGCCGTTATTACAATGTCGTCCTCATGTTTGTATATGTATTCCCACCAATGTTCCTCGTTGTATACGGTTGCCTTGCAGAACTTCTTTACCCTTTCCAGATCTTCTGTGCTCTGGAGTATATTTTCTTTTTTCTCCTGCTCCCATGTTGGATGTTCTTCTCCCCATATCACTCGGCCATAACAGCTGTCCGGCTTTATTTTCTGCCTCGTCCATTCTTCCTTTTCCGGCCAATATGTGCCGAAATCCTTTTTTGTGAGCACGATCCGCACCATCGGTATTTCTTTTGATTCTTTTTTGTTCCTGTATACCTCCAGGAAAAGATGCTTTTCGTGTCCAACAATCTTGACCGCCGTGACACCAATGTATTTGACATCTTTCTTTCTGCTGGTTTTCTTTAACCCGAAATACGGTATTTTTTCAATCGCTTTCTTTTTCATCCGTCCCACCTACTTTCCCATGTAGTAGTCCGTGATGATCTGCTTTGCTCTGGCCATGCCCGGGATCCCCAGCGTGACCTTTCCTGCAGATACGCCTGCTGCCTTGATGATATCCTTGTCCACGGTCTGCTGATTCTTGAACGACCACATCAAAAGCGCTGCTATGCAGCCTTTCAGTGACTTTCCTTTCTTCCTTACATTGAATGCCAGCAACTCATTTTCCATGCACTGGCCTCTCAGGTACTCCACCCAGTCCTCCATGATCTCTTTCGGTTTCAACTCCTCCACCTCAACGTCAATCTTTCCCAGTGCTGCTGTCAGCTGATCGCACAGTACCGGAATCTCTCCCTGCAGGTACATATCCACGAAATCACTCTGGATTCCGTTCTCCTTTGCCATGGCTTTCAGTGACTCTGTATCTCCCTCATTGAACAGATTCTCTGCAAGCTCATTGATTTCTCCAAAAGAATTGAGTTCTCCAAACTTCTCAAACATGTCTATTCCTCCTTTTTCCCAAATTCCAGACCCAGCTTTTTCCCATCTTCCAGGATCTGCTGCATCTCTGCCTCATACTTTTTAGTGCTCCGCACTGGCGCAAATGTCATTTTTGTACCGTTCTTTGTCGGTTTTCCTATTTTCTGCAGTGCTGCTCCTTTTTTCTGCAATTCATTCAGTCTAATGTTGATAACCGTAATCTGATAAATGTTCTCGTGTTCATCAAACAGCTTTTTTGTCATTCTTGGAAATGTCACTTGATATTTTGTGACTGTGATCTTGTGTTCCATCATCGTCCCTCTTTCGCTTTTCTATTTCTCCCTGCAGCCATCCGGTGTATTCATGCTTTCCCGGCTCTGTCAGTATGAGATGCCCGTTTGACAGTCTCCATATCTCCATCCACTCCTGCTGATTGGCCACTGGTTTCCGCTTGCTGGTCAGAAACTCATTCCCGGCCCATATTGCCAGGTTGCGCTCTAGCATATTGAGAACAAAATCATCCTCTGTGCAGATGCAGACCTCACAGGACTGGTTGAACCTGTCCAGGGCTTTTGCCAGTGCTGTCAGTACGGTCTGATGATATGTCCCTGTTATCTTTCCAAAACCCTCACGGGTTACTGCCTGGCCGGAGACCATTACCTCCAGCACATATCCATAGTGTTTCTCTGTTGCTTTCGGAGAGGAGCTGTCTGTCTCTATGTAGATTTTTACCTGCTGCATTTTATTCCCGCCTCCTTTTCAACCGAATCATTGTATATCTCCGGTATTTGTACCCTGTTACCGGATTGATACCCTCGTGGATCTTGGCAATGTAATATCCTTTTTTGGGTTTTGGTTCTTCTTTCCATCTTCGGAGCTTGTCAACCTTTGGCTCCGGCAATGGCATATTGCGGCTCGTGTTGTAATTTGCCTCGCTGAGTCTCGGTTTTCCTGGCTTTCCGTCTTTCTTTTCCTCTGTTGTATGTTCATCCTTTGTCATGTAATTGGCCAGTTTCGTGAAATCCTCATCATGATACTTGCTGTTCTTGATCTCGATGGACCAGGTACCGCCCTTTGTCCATGCTTTTGTGATGATGCTGGCTGTATCTCCAATCTCATTGATGACCAGATGAATATGCCAGGCTCCCTTTGTGCCTCTCTCTATGTTTCTGATCCAGAAAACCTCATATCCTCGCTTTTTGAACTCACGTCTCACGTATCTCATGGCTTTCTGAAAATCTTTCAATGCCGCCTGCATATCTGGTGGCCTGTTTCTCACTTCATAGGTCCATGTCGCAAAGATGTCTCCCTCTTTGAAATACTCCAGCATTCTCTGTCTGCACCTCTTGGCTTTGTTCTGAGCATTGACCGCCCTCATCTGTTCCTCTGTCGGTTTGGCTCTCTTTGCCCTCCCTGTTCCAGGACCTCCATACCTGCCATCATGGAACTCCTCTACGTCAATGACATCTCCCTGTCTGAACCTGTATCTTTTTCTCTTAACCATAGCCTCTGTGTCCTATCTTTAATATCTTTATCAAGTCCGAACGGGGTCTGCTCACGCCCCGTTTTTCTTGACTTTTTCGGCCCACAATGGTACTATGATTTTAGGGTTTTCACGTTTATTGTGAACCGGCTGGCGTCTCCGAAACGTCAGCTTTTTTATTGCTCAAATTACTGCCTCCACGGTTACTCCGAACTCTTTCGCTACCTGTTCGGCGTACTCTTGGCATTCTTCCAGACTTCCGGATCTGCAGATCATATATCCGATCTCTCCAGAGGGAAAAGTCACAGGTCCGCTCCATCTGATAATCTTCACAGGATTTTCTCCCATTACATGTCTACTCATTGATTTATCCTTTCGGCGGTGCTCTTATCATGCTGACCGCTCTCCTTTGTTCGGCTCTTGTATACCGTGTTTGCCTTTTCACATTAAAAAGGACGAAAACCTGTTGAACATCCACACTCTCTCTGGTTTGGAGTGACCACCGCCATTTTTTCACGGTACCTATGCGCCAGCTGTTGGCTTGCTGTGCATATTCGCAGTTGCCATTCTGCGGATTGCGCTCTGCCGGAATCGGACCGGCCTATGGACTGCCCATGCAGAGAGCGCTCTTTCTTTTCCTCATTATTTTCTTTTTGCCATTACCAGTGCGATCACGATCACTGTCAGTGCACCCAAGAAAGCTCCTGCTGCCATTCCGCTCAGGAAAATCTCTACTCCTCCCATGGCTCATCCTCCTCATCTTCATCATCATATAAATCCATCTCATCAAAAGCTCCGTTTGCGGCCATGAACATTGTCAGCCACCCCCCACCGATCACAACCATGCAGACCTGCACCGGATACCAGTCCGGTCCCCATTCTGGCATCTCTGTGATCCCGACTCCGCACAATACCAGATATGCCGCCATGATTGCCATGGCCGTCAAAATCCATCCTCTGATTTTTCCAGCGATTCTCCGCATCTTTCGTCTCTGTTTTCTGTTCATCTTTTCTCCCTCACTTCTGTTGCTGTGACCTTTACTCCGTACTTTCTGGAAAGAATGGCCGCCAGCGTCTCATAGAACCTGTTTGCATTGAATTGTCCTTTTACTTCCATAGGCTCCTCCTATCCCAAAACTTACGCACTACGTAAGTCTATGGTAAAAAAAACTCTACCTGCCTTTTCTGGTGCAATTCCAAGTCCAAAAACCAACCTATCCATAACTTCTGACGATGGTTGAATTGTCCCGTCTAATACTTTTCCTAGCGTGTTTCTGTTGACGCCTGTTTTTTCTGACAGTTCTATTATTGTATTGATTCCTTTCTCTGCCATGATTTTTCTAAGTGCAACAACGTCCGTCCTGTATTTTCTCATCTTTATTCTCCTTTCTTACGTATTGCGTAAGTTTATATTATCAGTGTCTCGCCATGATGTCAATACTTTTTGCGTAAGTTTTTTTGCATTTTGCACTATCCCCATTGCATTGTACGTAAGTCTATGATAGACTACTGTTAAATCAAATAACAGGAGGCTATTACGAAATGTCTATATTGAATGAAAGAATAAAGCAAAGGAGGCTCGCTCTAAATCTCACTCTCCTATATGTAGCTGAACAGCTTGGTGTCAAAGAGGCTACTGTTCAAAGATATGAGAGTGGAGATATAAAGAATATAAAGCACGAAACCATAGCGCAGTTAGCAGAGATTTTGGACTGTTCCCCTGCCTATCTTATGGGATGGGAAAATTATGAAAGTAAAAACTCTGACTTGAATCTTTCTGCATTAGAGCGTCAAATCATTCTTGAATACAGGAAATCGGATTCCATAACAAAAGCAATGGTATTGAGAGCGTTGGCTATTGATGAACAGTCCAACGTAAAAGGGGACGCACAAAAAATGGCATAAAATTCCACTACAGGAAAAATATGGGAAATATCATTGATATAGACTTTTGAATCTGTGTACATATGGAGGTATTTATCATGAAAGAATATTATGAATTTAGCAAACCTAAAACTGTATTGTCTTTTGACAAAAATACTATTATCTTAAAACGCGGGGATCACGATATGTCAATTACAAAGCATATGCGCGGAGAGACTAGGATACCTATTGATAAAATTCTCACTATAAAATATCAAAAGCCCTCTATGTTTTCTCGCGGTTACATTCAGTTCTCTTTGCCTCGTACCGGGATCCACGGGATTGCCCGCACTATAGATCAGGCAGAAAATGCCGTTACTTTTTCGAAGAATCAACTTGCTGATATCGAAGAAATCAAAGCGTTTGTTGAAAGTCGTATGTAATATTGCGCGGGCGCAATTTATGGAGGTGTTTATTTTATGGATAGCAACAATACAAAGCGCATATCTGACTATTTTTATGCTGAGTCATCTGCTTCATCTGGCTGTTCACATGCCGGCCTCAGCTACATCGTGCCACAATGCCATTCTCAATGTATCCAAAACGGAAAGCGCTGTCCAATTTATGACAGTTGTATGCAACGTCATAATTTGCGGCAGATTCTTCCGTACTAAGCAAATAAAAAGCTGCCCCCGCGCCAACGGGAACAGCTCCTCACTATACCTGTGATTTATGATATAGCCAATTCTGAACAAATTGATTATATCATAAATCTCCTGCACCGTATAGGTGTATTTTTTATACCCTTTTTAGGAGAATTATTATGATAAACAATGAATTGAAACCAAAACTCATCCGTGTAGCTCTGTATATCCGCGTCTCCGGAGAGGAGCAGAAAATCAAAGGGCTTTCTCTTGAATCTCAGAGAGAACGCCTGGAGGCTTATGCCAGAGAGCAGGGCTGGGTTATTGTCGGAATCTATATTGACGCCGCAAAGACAGCCAGAAAGAAACTGCATAAAAGATCCGAATTTCAGTGGATGCTCGATGCTGTTCGGCATGATGAGGTTGATATGCTTTTATTCACTCGTCTTGACCGCTGGTTCCGATCAGTTCCGGACTACTACAAAGTCATGGAAGTGTTAGAGGCTCATAATTGTGAATGGAAAACCATTGATGACGGAGAGGGATATGATACCACAACCGCCAGCGGACGTTTGTATATTAACATCAAACTCTCTATTGCTCAGAACGAGGCCGATCTGGATGGAGAGCGTATTGATGTTGTCTTTGATTCTAAAGTGCAGCATGGTACTGTCCTATCCGGTAAATGTCCTTTTTGGCTCCGTGTCAATGAGGAAAAACGTCTGGAACTGGTTCCGGAAAAAACTGCTATCTTGCAGGACGCTTTTGATTATTATGAGCAGAGTACATCTCAGCGGGCCACCATCAAATATATTCGCGAAACCTACGGCGTCAACTGGTGTGATGCCACGTTTCGCCGTATGCTCCACGACAAACTTGCTATTGGTGTGTATGATCGGAACGGCAGATACAATCCAACTTTCTGCCCTGCTGCCATCAGTTCAGAACAATTTGAGCGTGTCCAGGAACTCACAAAAAGGAACTCCCGGAGCAACCCAACTGGAAAAGTGTACATCTTTACCGGTATACTCGTCTGTGATGAGTGCCGGCATAATATGGTTGGATATAAATCCCGTGGTATTTATTATTATCGTTGTAATCAGCATTTTCAGAGAGGCCGATGTGAGCACAATCACTCAGCCCGTGAGGATCGTGTGGAGGCCTGGCTATTTGAACATCTTTCTGATGAAATCGAAAAGTATGAGGTATCCTGGGACGTGCAGGCTGCCGGCCGGAAAAAGACTGCTGCCGGTGTGGAACGTGCTACTCTTAAGCGTAAGCTCACAAAGCTCAAAGAATTGTATGTGAATGATCTGATTGATATGGAGGAATACAAGAAAGACTATGAGACCTATTCTGCTGCTCTGCTCAAATTAGATGAGGCTCAGATTGAGGAGAAAAAGGTTGATTTGTCCGGTGTCCGCCAGATAGTTTCTAAAGGTTTCCAGGAAATATATGGCACTCTTACCAGAGAAGAAAAAAGGACACTGTGGAAAAGCGTGTTGAAAGAGATCCGTATTGATAATGACCAGAATATCACTGGTATTTCATTTTTTTAGCCTATTGTTGTACTAATGTTACAGAACCGGTGGGTTGTGTAAACTTAGTATAACAAATACAAGCCCCAGCATTTCTGCCGGGGCTTTCTTAATTTCCGCATATTTGCGGTTATTTCACATATACATCTCCATCATAATATGCTGCAATCCATCCAGACGGTACCAGAATCCAGATATCACTGCCTACGTTCTTGACGGCCTGACACGTAACCTGAGTACCTGCATCCAGACAACCATCATGGTCCTTGTCATGTCTCCGTCCGTCCAGTGTCAGCTGGCTGTAGCTCTTGGTTGGGCATCCTGTTCCTGCTCCTGTTCTCACTTTCAGTTCAACCTGCAGAGTGTACACCGTTCCCACTTTATAGGTCAGTGCCTCGCTGGAGCTGTTTCCGGAATTTGATCCAGCCTGTCTGATATACGATGAATCTACAAAACCATAAACCTTTTTAGCAATCAGGATATAATACCAATCATGGCCGCTGTTGTCCTTGATCATATCGCAAATATCCACCAGGTTTCCTGCTCCCAGTACCGGCCAGGACTTGATGCTTGTGGAGCTGCCTGCCCAGGTCTTAACCGGAACATTGTCCTGTGTGATTTCTCCCACCCACTTCGGAGTCTTATTGATTCCTCCGGATGCTGATCCGCTGGAAGTCGTTCCGGAGTTCGTTCCAGAATTAGAACTGTTTCCTTTGCCGGTTGCTTTGGATGCATAGTCAGGTACTCCGTATCCACGGATATATCTGCCGTTAATTGTGATCTTTCTTGTTCCGACCAATCCGCCGCCCATGTTGCACTCTCCTATTAGAATCTCTCTGGTGTTCTTATTGACCTCCAGAACAATTCCAACATGATCCGGCCAGCTTGTACAATCCGTTGTTGCATAATTCGTTCCATCTTTCCAATAATAGAACACGAAATCTCCAGTATCTGGGATATATGCATCATTTTCAACCCACCGGCCCATTTTCTGGAACAGCTGAATCATATATCCACAGCTGCACTCTCTTGGAATAATGTCCGTGAGTCCGGCCTTGATTCCCGCTGCAGATGCTCCTGTTGCACAGTAGTCATCTGTTGGTTGTACTTTGTACCCTCTGGCCAATGGCAGGCAGCTATTGTATAAGTTGATAATGACCATGTGTGATCTATCTGACCGTTTCAGTCCGATCCATCCTCTCATGTTGTTTGCTACCATCTGTCTCAATTCATTCTCTGTCATTCCTGCGCTCTCCTTTTCTTCTCCTACATACTGCTTGATCCATTTCACACAGCACTGATGTCTGGACTGATACATCTTGTCTCCAACCTGGTTGTTGTTTGATGTATCCTGCTGATCCAGGATCAATGATGCATAGACGCTATCCGGCGTGTACGGTTTGGCCGCACGTCCGAAAATCCTTTTTGTCGGTTTCGGGCCTCCCAGATGTTCAATCTCGCACCACATCATCTGAGCTGGTACAGTATTGACTCCGTATGCCACGGCCTGTTTGATGTATGTCTCCATCAGCTGTTCAAACAGCTCATCCTGGCATTTCTTTCCGCTCGGTGTCGTTATGATTGCGATCAGCGCCGCTTTCTCTGTTGCAGATGGATTCCAGCCGATTGTCTCCCAGTCCTGGCTCAGTCTGGACTCAATTCCTGCAGTGTCAGCTCCGCGAAATGCTCCCGGATCTTCTTTCAGAATCATCTGACAGAGTTTTCTGGCCTCATTGCCATAATTCTGTGCCCAGCCCAACGTGCAGGTTTTTTCATTTGCTGAGTTTGCTCCCTTTCCGGCGTATGCTTCATATCTTCGTTTTCCATATACCTGTCCGCCAGACTCTACTGCTCCGATAATATTCGTCAAAATTTCAAGCTGCTTTTTGTCCATGATCTTCCTCCAATCAAAGAAAAAAGGACGGTTTCCCGTCCCCTGTTCCTGTTATTTTTCTGTCTCGTCCTCAATGCACGCTGCATCTGTCAGTCCCTCTCCGATGATGTACGCCACCACGGATGCTCCTGCCATAATCAATGCTGTGACCTGTGTTGCTGTGTTCTCAGCTCCACCTGTGGCCACAATCATCATGCTCACGAAAGATGCAACTGCAGTCCACAACTTTCTACTTGTCAGTTTTCTTACCCAGTTAATTTTCTTCATTTCTATGTTCCTCCTCTGATTTCTTTGTTAAAATCTCTATTGCCTTTGTGATCTGTGGCGGCATCGGAATCCCCATCAGACCCGCATTCTCCACAATGCTGATAGCCTCATTGGAAATAAATCCGATAATCACGGCGTCACGTATGTAGTTCACATGAATCAGCATATCGAACCGGTACGCCATCAGCACGATCAGCAAAATCACGGCTTTTCTGCAGAGTCCTTTGAATCCCGCCTTGCTTTCCAGTGCTCCGTTTTTCGTCTTTGTAGACTTGTGGAACACTCCGGCCACAATCAAGCCGGTCAGGTAGTCTATGCCGATCAGAATCATCAGCGTCTGCAATCCTGTATCCCAACCACCCAAAAGTGCTGCTATGAATCCGCCGACTATTCCAACCGTGGTGCATAACTGCTCTTTCATCATCTTTCTACACCTCCCCTCTGCCCTCATACATCATCCACATCGTCCACATCAGCGTATGGCCTGCAGTAGTATTCCGTTATATCCAGCTCGTCCTCAATCTGTTCCAGCGTCTTGCTGCTCTGTCCTCTGATATACAACCGCAAGTCCGTGATGTGCGACCATAGCCTTGATATAATTCTCAGCTTAGTCATCATTCCTCTGTGATCTCTCCCATTCCGGATCTAACCAGAATATCTTTCACTTTTGTCTTTAAGAGACGTGGAACCCTTTCATACATTTTCTTTGCGTCCTCTACTGTCTCCTGGTTCATAATTTCCTGTGCCCATAACATTGCCATCATTGCAATACCATCCTTTCCTGTACATAATAAAAATAAATTGATTAGTAACTTACGCATAAACCGCCTCCGACATTTCCAGCAGGCATGATTTCAGCATCCTGATTGTTTCCTCCTGCTCCTGAACCTTTTGTTCCAGTGTCTTTTCTTTCTGTGGCTCATATTCCAGATATTTCTCCGGATTCTTCTCCACAGCTTCACGGTTTACGTTTTCCGCTTTTTCCCGGAACTGATGGAAATCATATTCCCAGAACGTATCTGTCACAGTGATATACTGTTCTTTTTCTACCATCTGCTGATTTTCTTCTGTAACTTCCTGCCCATTGAGGCAGATTGTCACGTCCACCATTCCGTTGTCAAGCGGCTGCCAGCTGACTGCCGGCTGTTCTGTTGTGAATCTTGCTTTCAATGCTTACCCTCCTTTTCGCGTATTTCATCAGTTGCTCTATTCCATACTTCTTTTTGAAGTGAACGGAATCTGAATTTTTGAACCACCCATAATATGAAATGCAGCGGTACGCCAGATCTAGTGCTATCTCCATACGCCGCTGCACCTGTTTTCTCAATCTCAGATATGCCCGTCTTGCCCGGAGGAATATGCTCCGGCGGACTTCTGTGTGGTCCCTATAAATTTTGTATCCCATCATATCAATGCAATCTCCGTGATGCTTTCCATCTTTTCCGATATAGTCAACCTGGAACAGTTTCCAGTTCGGTTTTATCTCCAGGCCCAGCTCCTCTCTGAAAAATCGGATCAGCATGAGCATGGCCTTTTTGACGTCTGCCTTTCGTGGTCCCAGGATCAGGATATCGTCCATATAAAAGATTATTTTATAGAACAGTCTTGTCCGTTTCTCCTGGCCACGTCTTTTCTGCACCTTAAAGAGCTTTTGCTGTGCATAGTGGTAGGCAAAACTGAGGTAGTAATTGCATAGCCACTGGTTCAAATATGAACCGATGGATAGCCCCTGCTTGTACGATGCAATCAATGTCTCCACTAAATAAAGCAGGTCATCATTTTTGACCTGCTTTCTCAGAAATCTCATGAGCTTTCTTGTGTTAATAGATGGATAACAGTGCCGCACATCTGCCTTGGCTCCTGCCCTCGTTTTGTCCGGGTTCTTCCGAATCCATCTCTCTATTGCATTCTTTCCGTATACCTGGCCACGGCCCGGCACACTGGCGCATTGATATTTTCCTATCTTTCTTTCAAATAATTCTTTCAGAGCATTGACAGCTACATAATTGTATATCTGCTGTTTTATACTCTCCACGCCTATCTCCCTGAGCTTTCCGGAGTTTCCGTCATACCTCATGGAGTAGTGTATTTCCGGGAAATGAACATCACGCTCCTTGATTTCCCTTGCCAGATCTTCCGCTGCTCTTTCCAGCAACGGGTCCACATTGCTCCTTTTCTCCTGGATCAGTCTGCTCACAGCCCTGACGGACAGTGGTTGACCGGTTTGGTATCCGGCTAGGAACCCTGCCACATCACGCCGTTTCCATTTATCTGAAAAACATTCCAGCATACAGGCCATGATCCAGTCTTTATCCAGTCGTATATTTTTACAGTATCGTTTCAACTGTGAGTCCTCGTTTCTTGATACAGGAGTTTCCGGTTTTTCTACTCACTCCGCGTCATGGCCTACTGCACCATGCGCCCGTCCAGTCAGGCTCCTTGGCTCCCAGCTGGGCGGTGTGGCTTCAATCGTATTTTGGGGATATGCCCCACGCACCTGCTTTCCGGTGGCTCCGTTCCTACAGAGCGAAATGTAACGCTGAAATTCAAATAAATTTCAAGAAAATCCAGAGACGATATTCCAGTTCGTGTTCGACCAGCCATTGTTCGCATTCAGAATCCAGAGGCCAGCATTCGCGCCATTGTTCAAATTGCCCAGCGCAAGCCACAGAGGAAACCGCCCGTTTAGCGTTACAAGTCCGTTATTTATTTATAAGGGGAAAGCCCCTCTGTCAGGCTGTTGCCTGCCATTCACCCCTGGTGCCATTCGGAGAAACGCCAGAGACGAAACTCCAGCCCGTGCCCGACCAGCCATAGTTCGCAGCCAGAATCCAGAGGCCAGCACTCGCGCCATAGTTCAAAACGCCCAGCGCAAGCCACTCTCCCTGTCCAGATGTTCCTGTATCTGTATACAGTGCATCAGCAAATCCAGTGGTTGAGCCTCCGCCTACTTTCGTAGGAATCATGATACCCAGGTTTTGATCTGTTGTTTCTTCCGTGATATATTTCCAGGATGCTGCTGTATAGGCCACCTGTGCGATAGCCTTTTTATAATTTGTCCGTACTGTCGCAATGTTGCTGGACAGTGCGCTGGCATCCTCGCATACATAGACATCTCTTGCCGGATTCCCGTCCGCACCGGTAACAATATCCATGACCACATTTCCCAGAACCTCATAGGCTCCGATACAGGTCTCAATGCCCTGGATCTTGTATGGATCTTTCCCATTGGTGTTGCTGTTCGGAGATCCGTCCGAGCCGGCCACCTCATCAGTTGCTCCACTGCGCCATGGCATAGTGGAGATCCATGTGGTCAATGTCGTATCGAATGCCTCCGGAGCATCCACATATACTGCTGCATTGCTGTCATCCACGTCCTCAATCTTTGTGACTTTGACGCTGTATGCTTTGTTGTGTGTATAGGAAAAATACCGGTCTTTGTTTGTGTTTGAGTCAACGTCTCCGATGGAAACATATGAGCCGATCACATAACCAGCCGCCTGTGCCTTTGTTAGTACCACTCTCATCACTCCGGTTTCTTCTACCAGGTTCTGGTTCTGATTGCTGTATGAGGTACATCCGGCCATGATGCTCTGGCTGTGTGTGGTTGCATATTTAATAATCATCATGAGCTGTCTATAGAACAGATCCCAGCTTGTCGTGCCGCAATAGTGACCACCCAGCTTGTGCATATAGGTTATCATTCCGGTGTAGCTGACCGGATTTCTCGCCTGTGTTGCCTGGCAGCCATTGGCCGGTGCCAGGCCTTTTGATGAATACGGCACTCCATCAATGTCTCCCGCCGCATACTTGGCATGGATCATGAATGGGCTGATTGTTCCGTCCGGATTGACAGATTCTTTCATCGGATACGGTGTCAGTTCTGTCTGGCTGTCAGAATAATGATATAGGACTGCCTCGGTAGTGTCCTCGATGCCGAACCAGGCGCTCATTGTAACCTCTCCGACCTGCACCTTGCCGTACTTGGTAAATCCAATCTGGCCCTCCAGGGCATCTACATGGTTGAAACCATTCTCGTCTACAGAAAAATTGCAGGTAAAATGATGAAATAGGCCATACTGAGCATAATCATCTCTGCCCTCTGTTCTTCCCACAGATGGCTCCGCAACCATATTCTCATTGGCATTCATTTTCACGCCCGCAGGGCTTGTGGAGGTCTCCCATTTATAAATCTTTGTTGTGAATACCTTTCCGTTTCTCCTGAGTGCAAAATAATTGGAGAGTGCATTTTCAACGCCCCCTCCGTTCTGCTTAATCAGATCAATCTGTGTCTGGCCAGCTGTTTCAATTTTCGTGACGCTGGCTGCTGTATTCTGTTTCAGATCTTTTGACGCCTGCTGTGCATTGTTCAGGTCAGTCTCCAGTCCTGTTTTGATCTGGTCAGCATTCTGGACCAGATTCTGCATGGTTGTGATGTTTTCTCCGGATGTTTTGATGCTTTTGTCCAGTTTTGTTTTGGCTTCTCCGG
>ENA-ORRE01001388-ORRE01001388.1-human-gut-metagenome-genome-assembly--contig:-NODE-1388-length-16239-cov-7.466572_pt1 | contig 16239 bp, 14 predicted proteins | sample MGYA00242171_ERZ509126 | MGnify/ENA primary metagenome ERZ509126 (study PRJEB26280, sample SAMEA2338648) | human gut metagenome | biome: human gut; feature: human-associated habitat; material: faeces... | reverse complement strand
AGAGCCGAGCTTTTTATTTCAGAGACCCGGATGGCATTATCCTTGAAATGATGCAGCCTCTTTGATAAGAAATCATAGGTATAGGAAATTGCCAACTTCCAGTTTGGCGAACTGATGCAGTGATAAAAAGGAGGCACAGGAGTTGAAACAACGCACCTATATTGCCATCGACCTCAAGAGCTTCTATGCCTCCGTCGAATGCCGTGATAGAGGCTTAGATCCTCTGGACACAAACCTTGTTGTCGCGGACGAAAGCCGGACTGACAAAACCATTTGCCTTGCTGTTACCCCATCCCTCAAGAGTTATGGCATCTCAGGACGCGGCAGATTGTTTGAGGTGAAGCAGCGTGTCAAAGAAGCGAACGCAGGAAGACAGCACGATGCACCGAAACGAAAGCTCGAAGGATCATCGCATTTCTTTTCTGAGCTGCAAGCTAATCCTGAGCTTGCGATTGACTTCATCATCGCACCGCCGCAAATGGCTCGGTACATGGAGATCAGTACGCGGATATATGAGGTCTACATGAAGTATGTTGCGCCGGAAGACATTGTGGTTTACTCCATCGACGAGGTGTTTATGGATGTGACGGATTATCTGAACACCTATCATCTCACGCCACATGACCTTGCGATGAAGATGATCTTGGATGTGCTTGAGACAACCGGTATCACCGCAACCGCCGGGATTGGAACAAACCTTTTTCTCAGCAAAGTTGCGATGGATATTGTGGCAAAGCACATTCCGGCAGATAAAAACGGCGTTCGTATTGCAGAGTTGGATGAGATGAAGTTTCGCCGTGAGCTTTGGACGCACCAGCCGCTCACAGACTTTTGGAGAGTCGGTAGAGGCTATGCAAAGAAGCTCGAAGAAAACGGAATGTTTACGATGGGCGATGTTGCCCGATGCTCGGTGAAAAATGAGGACTTACTTTACAAACTTTTCGGCAAGAACGCAGAACTGCTGATCGACCATGCGTGGGGCTGGGAGCCTTGCACGGTTGAAGCAATCAAAGCCTACAAGCCCAGCACCAACAGCTTAGGCTCAGGACAAGTCCTGCATTGCCCCTATGAGGCTGAAAAGGCAAAGCTCGTCCTCCGTGAGATGGCTGATCTTCTCGTGCTGGACTTGGTGGACAAAGGACTTGTGACAGATCAAATCGTCATCACAGTTGGCTACGATATAGAAAACCTCACCGATCCCGAACGAAGCCGAAAATATCACGGGACAGTTGTAAAAGACCATTACGGACGGCAGATACCAAAACAGGCACACGGCTCAATCAATCTTGACGGTCACACATCATCTACGAAGAAAATAATGTGTGCTACGGCAGAACTCTTTGATAGGATCGTGGACAAGAATCTTCTTGTGCGTCGGCTGAATATCACAGCAAATCATGTTGTTCCAGAAGCAGACGCGCCAGTGAAAAACGGAGGCTATGAGCAGCTTGATCTCTTCACAGATTTCACTGCCTTAGAAGCACAACGAAAGCGCGAAAAAGCAGAGCTGGATCGGGAAAAGAAAATGCAACAGGCAATGCTCATCATCAAGAAGAAGTATGGAAAGAACGCCATACTCAAAGGCATGAACTTGGAGGAAGGCGCAACCGCAAAGGACCGCAATGAGCAGATTGGTGGGCATAAGGCGTAAGAAAATGGCTATGGAAAAGATGATGATAAAAGAGATAACCGAAAACAAGAAAGAATATCTGAATTTACTATTATTAGCTGACGAGCAGGAAGATATGATAGATCGCTATCTTGATAGAGGACGAATGTATGTCCTCGAAGACAACGGAGTAAAGTGTGAGTGTGTTGTGACAGATGAAGGAAACGGCATTCTCGAAATAAAAAACATTGCTACGGAGCCTGAGTTTCAGGGCAAGGGTTATGCGAAAATGTTGATCAGTTTCATTGCAAGAGAATACAGTGGACGATTTGAGGTTTTGCAAGTAGGTACGGGTGATAGCCCGTTGACTATTCCGTTTTATGAAAAATGCGGATTTGTACGCTCACATATAATTCCTGAGTTTTTTACAGATAATTATGATCATCCGATTTTTGAGTGTGGTATTCAGTTGGTAGATATGGTTTACCTTCAAAAATCTATCTGACCTTGCATTTACAAAGGAGGCAACCGATTGAATCAATACGAGGACATTATCAACCTTCCACATCATGTCTCTACCACTCGTCCACAAATGCCGATGTCAGATCGTGCAGCTCAGTTTTCTCCGTTCGCAGCTCTCACCGGTTATGATGCTGCTATCAAAGAAACCGGGCGTCTGACTGACACAAAGATCGAGCTGGATGATGAAGAACTCCATAACCTAAATTTGAAGTTTCAGTTTCTTGTGGAGCATCTTGAAGATGAGCCGGAGGTAGCAGTCACATACTTCAAAGCAGATGAGAGAAAAGCCGGTGGTGCTTATCTTGAAGCAACAGGCATCGTGAAAAAGCTGGATGATTTTGAGCGGCTGATTACCATGCAGGACGGCACGAAGATCCCGATGGATGACATTCTGACTATTGAGAGTGATGCGTTCTCATCGCTTGAACAATACTAAAAAGACGCTTTCGAGCGTCTTTTTCTTTTATGCGTGAGACAAAAACGCGGAATTTGTCCGTTGTATTACGAAGGGGTATTTTACGGGGGACTTCCAACTAAGATTACGATTTTAGAGAATAGCAAGCACAGCCGGTGTATATACACACGGCGATTTTGGATTAAGGAAACCCTCCCCTTAATCCAGAAAATGCTTGTTGGGATGTCTCCCAAACCCTCTATCTTTATGAAAGGACAAACCGCTTATGGCAAACAGAACACGACCAAATCAGATACTCTTCTTTGTTTCAGATGACGAGAAACGGATTATCAAAGGAAAGATGAAACAGCTTGGTACAAACAACATGGGAGCGTATCTTCGCAAGATGGCGATTGACGGTTACATCATCAAAGTGGACTACACGCAGCAGAAGAAACTTGCCGCAGCAGTATCTCGCGCAGCGGCAAATATCAACCACATTTGCCGCCGAATCAACTCCACAGGACACTTCTATGAGGACGATGTTGCAGAGCTGAAAGAAAGGCAGGCTGAGATATGGCGATTACTAAAATCAAGCCAATCCGAGGAACTGTGAACAAGGCTCTCGCATACATTCTTGATCCGCAGAAAACAGATGACCAGCTCTATGTCTCTTCCTATGGTTGCGCTGCAAGCGATGCCGCAGCGAAGGAATTTGAGTGGACAAGAAATCTTGCTGCTCAACAAGGAATGCAGATGCCGAAGGTGATCGCCCGACATCTGATCCAATCCTTTGCGGTTGATGAAGTCACGCCGGAACAAGCGCATGAAATCGGTAAGCAGTTTGCCGACGAATGGCTCAAGGGAAAGTACGAGTATGTGATTGCAACGCACATCGACAAGGGGCATTGCCACAATCATATTATCTTTAACGCTGTCAACTATGTTGACTTCCATGCGTACCGAAGCAATAAGAAAACCTATCGTGAGATGCGGCATCTCAGTGATGAGATATGTGCTGAACACGGGCTGTCAGTTATTCCTCCCTCTCAGGGAAAAGGCATGGACTACAAGGAATACACCGAAGCCAAACGCGGTACAAGTTGGAAGCAAAAACTCAAGCAGACCATTGATCGCTGTGTGATCACAGCAAAGGACTACGATGAGTTTTTGAAGCTGATGCAGGACGCCGGATATGAAATCAAAACCGGCAAATACATCTCCTTCCGTGCCGAAGGGCAAGAGCGTTTCACCCGTGCAAAAACCATCGGAGATAACTACACCGAGGACCGGATCAAGGAACGCATTCAAGGACGCAATACCCGCAGACGGCAGATGCAGAACGGTAGGAAGAACATCTCTCTCATCAGCGATATTCAAAACAGAATTAAGCAGATCGACAGCAAGGGCTTTGAGCATTCTATGAAGATTAAGATCCTCAAAGAAGCCGCCAGAACGCTCAATTACCTCACTGAGAACGAGCTACTTCAATATGCCGATCTTGAAAAGAAAGTCGAAGACATCCATAGTTCTTATGAGCGTACCGGCGCTGACTTGAAAGTCGTTGAAGCGCAGCTCCGAAAGGTGCAGCCGCTTATCAAGAATATCTCAACCTATCAAAAGCTCAAGCCGGTCAATGATGCCTACTCAAAGACGAAGAACAAGCAGAGTTTTCGAGCTGCGCACGAGGCAGAGCTTGTCGTTTTTGAAGCAGCAAAGAGTACATTGCTTGCTATGCAAGATGGTGAAAAACTTCCAAGTATGAAGTCTCTGCAAGCCGAGCAGCAACGCCTTTTGGAAGAGCAGCAGCGTCTCTACGACGAACGAGCAAGGCTCAAAAAAGAGGCTAAAGTGATTGATACCATGAAGGCAAATGTCGATGATTTCCTCAGTCCAACGCTTTCACAGGAGCATGAAAAAGCCAAAAGTAGCGAGTTGGAATAACCACCAAAGCCTGAGCCGTATGAATAAATCGGCTCAGGCTTTCTTCTTCGTAATGCGCTCCATGAACTTGAAATATATTTTGAATTTTTGGAGCATCGTATTGAAAATTTGAAGCGTTTGGTGTATAATATAATGAGTCTCACTATAAGCGTTTGAGAGAGGTGCTTTTATGAAGATAAGCTATAAGAAATTATGGGTCATGCTCATTGAAAGAGAGATCCCAAAATCAACTTTACGCAAGGATATAGAGCTGTCTCCTGGCACGATGAGTAAGCTCAATAAGAACGAGGATGTAGCTCTCTCTGTTCTGCTGCGCATTTGCGACTATTTGAATTGTGACATTGGAGATATATGTGAAGCTGTGCGAACGGGCAAGAAGTAGGTCCGAGTTTTCGTGCGGCTATTTTGTTATAGGTAGAGAAAAATACCTCAGCGAAAGGAGCATATATGGATGTCCTTGAGAATGCTGTGACTGAGAAAAATGCCCTCGTTGAAGCGGAGGCGTTTCCCACAGATGATCGAGTCACCTACAAAGACAGCACCTATGAAATTGTTTCTAAGGTTGCATATTTGATTGGTGTTCCGAAACGAATTTTTGATAATGAGCATGAAGCACCCAAAATAGAGATATACGAAAAACTTGATGCAGACAAAACGGCACGGATAATCCGTCATTTGTGTATCATAAGGACAGCGATTGAAAGAAACTTCAAGCATATCAACGAGCGCATGAAGTTTAGTTATCTCTCAATCAGCAGTATGCCGGAATATGTGCCGCAGGATAGCCTTCAACAACTAAATGCGGATGGCATTAGTTTTATAAAGAAGTCCAGCACGAAGCTAAGTCAGCATATCGTTGAGATAAACAAGCTGATTTCTGATCGGATCAATAATTGCAAGAAGCTATTTCCTCTTTGGCTGAATTGGCTGTATGTAAAAAACCTCTTTCTCATGCCAGATGGCTTGAAAGAGGAAGGGACAAAAGCAGCAGCAGATATTTATTACGCTCACTTGCTCTTTTATCCTTACCAGATGTATATAAACTGGGAACCGGAGGATGTCGGCAATCTGCTCTATAACGATAAAAAATTCGTGACGCTGCTTTATCAAATGAACGGTGACTACTTTACAGAGTACAGTAAAGTTTCTGATGCTGGAAGTTACATTAAAGGAAGCATCTACGAGTTTATTGGTAGCAGCGAAAAGGTTGTCGTAGTGGTAGATTGTGAAAACTCTGATCCGTACAAGCTCTGCGCTACGCTCAAGAATCTTGACTATCAGTACACACAGAAGATAGCATCCATCATCCTGTTTGATGATGTGCATAGTGCATCTGCTTGGCGTATTCTGGATAGTTTTACCCACATCCCGGTCGAACACATGATGACCGAACGGGTAAAGCAGAACAAGTCTCTGGTCGATGTGATGCTGATTGCCCGAACTTGTCAGGAGCATTACAAAAACAATGTGGATTCCTTTATTTTGGTGTCCAGCGACTCCGACTATTGGGGACTGATTTCTTCTTTACCGGAGGCTCGGTTCCTTGTCATGATAGAGCGCGAAAACTGCGGACCGGATTTGAAGAACGCACTTGTCAATGCCGGTATATTCTATTGCTACATTGATGACTTCTACTCCGGCAATGCAGAGGATATTAAGATCGGCGCACTGTTCAAAGAGATGTATCATTACATAGATCAGGCGGTGCGGCTGAATATCTACGAGATGTTCACAGAGGCGTTAAGAGCGACTCGAATTGAAATGAGTTCTTCGGAACAGAAACAGTTTGTGGACAAGTATTTGAAAACGATGCAAATGTCCATTGCGGATAATGGCGATGTGACATTGGAAATAAGACGAAAATGAGTCCGTTATACCGGACAGTAGCCGTGATAGAATAAAATGAGGATCGGTTGGCAACCAAAAATGATCCTCAAGTATTGGAGATGAAGATATGGCATACCAGAGCGAAGCGGCTCTTGAGCAACAATTCATAGAGCAGCTAAACAAGCAGGAATACAGCACAGTCGATATTCCTGATTATGACGCATTGGTGGAGAACTTCAAAGTTCAGTTTGAAGCCTTCAATGCGCCCAAACTTGATACGCCTATCACCGATAAAGAGTGGGAGCGTATCTTTAACCTCATGCTTGGAAAGTCCGTGTTCCAGAGCGCAAAAATTCTGAGAGACAAGTTTGTCCTTGAGCGTGAGGGCGGGACGAAGGTTTACCTTTCCTTCTTCGATCAGGATCACACCAAGAATATCTTCCAAGTTACACATCAGACAACGGTTGTAGGCAAGTATGTCAACCGCTATGATGTAACGATTCTTGTGAATGGCTTGCCGTTGATTCAGGTCGAGCTAAAGCGCAGAGGTATTGACATTCGAGAGGCGGTCAATCAGGTCATGCGCTATAAGAAGCACTCCTATAACGGGCTATATCACTTCATTCAGCTTTTCATAGTCTCCAACGGTGTTGATACCAAATACTTTGCCAACTCCGACAGGGACTTGATGTATAGCCTCGCCTTCTTCTGGACGGATTTCAACAACATCCGTATTACCAACCTGAAGGACTTCTCAATCTCTTTTCTGGCAAGGGATCACATCATCAAGATGCTGACACGCTATACCATCCTGAACGATACGGATAAGATTCTGATGGTTATGCGCCCCTATCAGGTGTATGCCGTAGAAGCCCTTATAAGGCAGGCTACGCTCACAAATCGCAACGCCTATATCTGGCATACCACCGGTGCAGGAAAGACGCTGACATCCTTTAAGACAGCTCAAATCCTCGCAGCCAATCCGAACATCAAGAAGGTTATCTTCCTTGTTGACCGTAAGGACTTGGACTCTCAGACCACCGAAGAGTTTAACAAGTTTGAGGCTGGCTCTGTTGATGTCACAGATCGCACAGACATTCTTGTGCGGCAAATGAAGGATAAGAACCGGCAGCTCATTGTCACGACGATGCAGAAGATGGCAAATGCCGTTAAGCGTCCTCAATACGAAAAGGTAATGGACGCATACCGTGACGAAAAGGTTGTCTTCATCATTGATGAATGCCACCGCAGCCAGTTCGGAGATATGCACAAGGATATTGTTCGGCATTTCAAGAAAGCGCAGTTCTTTGGCTTTACCGGTACGCCCCGTTTTGAAGTGAACGGAAAGACGGAGGGCAAGATCACACAGACCACCGAAATGCTGTTTGGGGAATGTTTGCATAACTATCTGATCAAGGATGCTATCTTCGATAACAATGTCCTCGGTTTCCATATTGAGTACATAAAGACGATGGAAGGCGATTTTGACTGGGACGATCCGACATTGGCTGACGCGATTGATGTTGGCGAACTCTATATGTCTGATGAGAGAATGTCCCTCATTGCAAACCACATCGTCCAGAACCACAAAGCCAAAACGAGAAATGGTCAGTACACGGCTATCTTTGCCGTTTCCTCCATTGAAGCTCTTGTCAAATATTACGACATCTTCAAGAAAATCAAACACGATCTGAATATTAGCGGTATCTTTTCCTATGGGCAGAACGAAGATGCTGAGGGCAAGGACGAGCATAGCCGGGATGCCTTGGAGCGTATCATCAAGGACTATAACGAGATGTATGGCACGAATTTCTCTACCGACACCTTCTCTGCATATCACAAGGATATTTCAGATCGAGTCAAAGGAAAGAAAACAAAGTCGCTGGACATTCTTATCGTCGTGAATATGTTCCTGACCGGCTTTGACAGCAAGCAGCTCTCTGTGCTGTATGTGGACAAGGATTTGAAGTATCATGATCTGCTGCAAGCCTATTCTCGCACGAACCGTGTCGAGAAAGAAACAAAACCGTTTGGTATCATCATTTGCTACCGCAACCTCAAGAAACGGACAGATGATGCGCTGACGCTCTTCTCCAAGAGTCAGGACACCTCCGGCATTGTCGTTCCGGGCTATCAGTATTTTGTTGAGAAGTTCAATGAAATGGTTATGAAGCTCAAGGAAGTGGCACTCTACCCTGAGTCCGTCGATACCATGCAGAGCGAGGATGACCAGAAGAAGTTTGTCATCACTTTCCGTGAGCTGACAAAATACCTCCAATCTTTGCAGACATTCATTGAGTTCAGCTTTGATCAGGATGCACTCATCATGTCCGAGCAGGAGTATCAGGACTACAAGAGCAAGTATCTGATGCTTTACTCCCGGCAAAAAACTGATCGAGAAGTCGTATCTGTCCTGAATGATGTGGACTTCTGCATTGAGATCATGGAGAGTGACCGCATCAATGTTGCCTATATCATGAACTTGATCCGCAACATCCACTTTGATGACAAGAAGCAGAAGGACTACGACATCAAGCACATCAAGGAAGAATTGAGCAGGACGGATAATCCGCAGTTGCTTCGCAAGGTTGAAATTCTTCAAGCGTTCTTGGATCGTGTCGTTGTTGGACTTGAAAGTGCGGATGAGATTGACGCTGCATACAACGACTTTGAAAATGAAGCAAAACGAGAAGAGATCGTTGCTTTCGCAAAGACTGAGGATATTGATTCCTCCATGCTGACGGACATCATTTCTGAGTATGAGTTCTCCGGCACAATGGATGCAGGAAACATCCGTGACCGTATTGAGAAGCCCATGCCGCTGCTCAAGAAGAGGTCTTTGGTCAACCGGATCGTCGAATTTATCCGGCAGCACACTGAGAAATATCAATAAGGAGAGAGAACAATGGATAATTCTATTCAGGCTCACCAGAAAGAGCTTTGCAACAAACTATGGGCGATGGCAAATGCCCTGAGAGGTAACATGGAGGCATACGAGTTCAAGAACTATATCTTGGGCATGATCTTCTATTACTACCTCTCCGACAAGACCGAGAAGTACATGGTTAATCTTCTCAAAGACGATAATATCAGCTACGAGGATGCTTGGAATGACGAAGAATACAAGGCTGCCATCGTAGAAGAAGCTCTGCGTGACCTCGGCTACATCATCGAACCGGAGTATTTGTTCCGCAAGATGGTCAAGATGGTTGAGAACCGTTCCTTCGACATTGAGTTCTTGCAGAAAGCAATCAACGCTCTGATGGAATCCACTATCGGCAACGATTCGCAGGAAGACTTTGACGGATTGTTCTCCGATATGCAGCTTGATTCTACGAAGCTGGGGCATACCGTTAAAGATAGAAGTGCTGTCATGGCGAAAATCATTGCTTCGCTGGACGAGATCAATTTCAGCGTGGATGACACGAAGATTGATGTGTTGGGTAATGCCTACGAGTATCTGATCGGTCAGTTCGCTGCCACAGCCGGTAAGAAAGCCGGTGAGTTCTATACGCCTTCGGGTCCTGCCGAGCTGCTGTGCCGCCTTGCTTGTCTTGGCTTGACCGATGTTAAGGACGCAGCCGATCCGACTTGCGGTTCCGGCTCTCTGCTTCTTCGCCTCAAGAACTATGCAAATGTGCGTAACTACTACGGTCAGGAATTGACCTCGACCACCTATAACCTTGCCCGAATGAACATGATCCTTCGTGGCATCCCGTATCGTAACTTCAATATCTACAATGGCGATACGCTTGAGCATGACTACTTCGGAGACATGAAGTTCCGTGTTCAGGTTGCAAATCCTCCGTATTCTGCAAATTGGTCTGCTGATATGCACTTCATGGAGGACGAGCGTTTCAATGAATACGGCAAACTTGCGCCTAAGAGCAAGGCTGACTTTGCTTTTGTGCAGCACATGGTTTACCACATGGACGAAGACGGACGAGCCGTTGTCCTGCTGCCTCACGGTGTTCTGTTCCGTGGTGCAGCCGAAGAAGTGATCCGTAAGCACCTGATCCAAAAGCTGAATGTGCTGGATGCTGTTATCGGTCTTCCTGCCAACCTCTTCTTTGGAACGGGCATTCCGGTATGTGTTCTTGTCCTCAAGCGGGAGCGTAACGGCAACTCTGATAACATCCTCTTCATTGATGCGTCCAACGACTTTGAAGCCGGGAAGAATCAGAATATCCTCCGTGAGTGCGACATTGATAAGATCGTCGAAACCTACGAGCATCGTGTGGATGTCGATAAGTACGCTCATGTTGCAACTATGCAGGAGATTGAAGAGAACGGATTCAATCTGAACATTCCTCGCTATGTTGATACCTTTGAGCCGGAAGAGGAAATTGACCTCAATGCTGTTGCAGCAGAAATCCGCAATATTCAGGCTGAGATCAAGGGCATCGACGCACAACTGAAACCGTTTTTCGATGAGCTGGGACTTGATTTTCCCTTTGATGTGGAGGGCAAATAATTATGGCAAATGTATCCTCAAGTAACGGTCTTGAGAAGCGTCCGAAACTCCGGTTTCCGGGCTTCGATGAGCCGTGGAAAGAAACTACTTTATCTGCGCTTTTCTCTAAAAGCACACAGAAAAATACTGATGGACACATCACGAATGTAATTTGCAATTCCGCAAGGCTCGGTCTTATTCCACAACGCGAGTATTTTGATAAGGACATCGCAAACAGCGACAACACAAGCGGCTATTATATCATCCGTCAAAATGACTTCGTATATAATCCGCGCAAATCGTCCGACGCTCCATACGGTCCGATCAGCAGCTACAAGTATGCAGAGGATGGCATTGTTTCACCGCTGTATCTTTGTTTTCATGCAAAAGGCGAAATTAACCCGCTGTACTATGAGTGGTACTTTCGGTCATCGGCTTGGCATAGATACATTTATATGTCTGGCGATAGTGGTGCGAGACATGACAGAGTAAGCATCAAAGACGATACTTTCTTTGCTATGCCCATCAACCTTCCGTCAGAGCAGGAACAGAGCAAAATTGCGTCCTTTCTCCAAAGTCTGGATGAAAGAATTGCTGCACAAGAGAGACTTGTGGCATCCCTCAAGAAGTATAAAAGAGGTGTTATTCAACACGCACTTTCGCCTGAAAGGAAAATCAATAATTCGAGATTCCCCAAATGGCAGACTTCATGTTTAGGGGATTATTTCACAGAAGAAACAATAAGGACATCGAATAGTAAGTCTACGCCCTTAGTCAGCCTAACCGTTGAAGATGGAATAACCCCAAAAACAGAGCGTTATTATCGCGAGTTTCTTGTCACAAAAGATGGTGACAACTACAAAGCAGTTAAACCCGGCTGGTTTGCATATAACCCCATGAATGCGCACCTTGGTGCAATCGCCCCAAATCACCTTGGCTATACTGCGGCTGTGTCAGGATATTATAATATTTTCTCGGTAAATGAAGAAGATACAATTTACTTTTGGGAAGAATACCTCACATCTTACCCGATGCTCATTCACTACAAGCTGATTGCCACGGGATCGCTTATCGAAAAGCAACGAGTACATTATTCTCAATTTGTGAAAATATGTCGGTGCTTGCCATCGGTGGAGGAACAGAGATACTTGTCCAAAATGTTCGCAGCGATAAATGCTAAAATAGCGAATGCCGAAACAATGCAACGGCAACTGGAAAAAATGCGATTTTCACTTATGCAGCAGCTCTTTATATGAAAAGTTGTTGCATGAAACCATTTTTCAGCTTGACAAGCGTATCATATTCACCCTGCGCAGCAGACAGACGGTATTCTACTGCATCCAGAATTTCAGCTACCTTCTTCTGCTTGCTTACAGTAGGTACAGAAACTGGAATGCCCATAAGAAGATCATCTGTCATCGAAACTCTGTCATGCCGTACCCCTTGAGAGCCGTTGTCATAGATATACCGATACCAGGCATCACTCTTGAAGTACCATGCCAAGTACGCAGGATTGATGTCCTCTTGTAGAACAAGGCAAGTATATAGCGGAGAGATGATTCCTTTCTCCTTGAGCGTATACCTGTTAAAAGGGCCATACGGAGCTGTATTAGATTTTCTTGGGTTATAGACAAAATCGCCTTCTTCAATCACATAGTAGTTTGATGTGTTCCCATCAACAGCTATGTCTTTGTCAAAAAAGTCCCTTTGAGGGATTAGACCATACTCCGCAGAGTTTGTAATGACATTTTTGATGTCTCCATTGGTGTTTCGACGGGAAACCTTTTTGAAAATCTCGCCGAGTTTAACAGTTTTCCAGCCCTCTTGTGTAGAATGGCGAAAGATCGACTGCATGACACCTCTTTTATACTTCTTGAGGGATTCTACCAACTGAGCTTGTGCGACTATTCTTGCATCAAGGACGCTGAACAGTGCTGATACTTTGTCCTGCTCAGAAACAGAGGGAATTTGCACCTTTATCGTTTCTATCTGAGGATATTTCAAATTCCATGTGTCCGATGTCATACCTTGAGAGTTCTTTCTGAACTCATTGATCAGTTTCGTGCTTTTGAAGAGTGCTGCAAAATATCCATTGTTGATCTCTTGCTTGGGCATAAGAACGGTATATGCTGGACTTACAATACCGTCGCACGGAGAAATACCATTTGCGCCTTGCCACATTCGCATGGAATTGTAAACCATATCACCCTTGCGGACGATCTTATAATTGCTTTTGTCTTCGCTGGAATTGTCCTTGCCTTCAATCTCGGAACGGGGCTTGACACCATCGTTCATTGTAACAGACAGTAATTCCATGTCGGATGCTCCACGCTGACTTCGCTCTGCATAGATGTCACCAATGCGGCACTGTTTGTACTGTTCATCGAAGCCCGGAAAGCGGAGTTTCGGACGCTTCTCAAGACCGTTACTTGAGGAATATACTGCCCTGATTATCCCTCCAACGGATAATGTTCGTGGAGGTGGTCAATATGACTAACAATACACAATTCAAGACGCTTGTGAACACTTGGCTAAATCAAAAGCAGCCAATGATCACGCCGTCAACCCATGCCAGCTTTACGCTGATTGCCGAAAATCATCTTATTCCATACTTCGGTAAGCGTAAGATCGGCAGCATCACCGAAACGGACATCCAGAGCTACATTTCGTATCTCCATGATGCCGGTAGGTTGGACAAGACCGGAGGGCTAACGGTAAAGACCATCCGGGATGTGATCCTCGTTCTCAGACTTTCAATGGAGTTTGCGTACAAAGAAAGGGCGATTCCGCTGCTGAACTGGGATCTCGTCGAGTACCCGAAGGAACTTGGCATTAAGAAGGTAGTTTCTCTTTCAAAGGATCAGGAGCAAGCTCTGATTCAGTGTATCTACATGAACTTGAACAGGAAGACTGCTGGCATTCTCATTGCACTCTTTACCGGAGTACGCATTGGAGAACTCTGCGGATTGCAGATGAAGGACATTTCGTTGACGGATAAGACCATCAGCATCAATAAGACTGTCCAGCGCATCTATGACAAAAAGAAGGGCGAGTCCTATCTTCACATCGGACCGCCCAAAACGAAAACTTCTGCAAGGACGATCCCTGTTCCGTCTCTTCTGATGAACATTATCAAGAAGTTCTACACGGATAACCCTAACCACTACTTCTTGACCGGCAAAACAAAGCCGACAGAGCCTCGTACTTATCGACAGTTCTTCACCCGTTTCCTGAAACGGAATGGATTGGAGAAGGTGAAGTTCCATGAGATCCGACACACATTCGCGGTCAGGGCGATTGAGATACCGGAGTTTGATATAAAGTCGCTCTCTGAAATTCTCGGTCATAAGAATGTGTCCTTTACACTGAATGTCTACGGAAGTGCAAACCTCCAACAGAAGGTCAAGTGTATGAATTTACTGAACGATCTACTGTAATCTTATTCAGTTCTGACTCGGCTTTTACAGTGCAGCAGAAACGAATAACCGTTTCCAGCGATTCAAATTCATTGACTCGATGCGCTGTTCATAGGAGGCACTATTCGACTTTCCGAAACAGAGTGACTTCTTCTTGAGCCGTGAAAGGCTGCACAAAAAAATGAACGCAGTACACGGATTCCACAATCGCGGAATCGTGTACTGCGTTTGTATTTTAGAAATGATTTTTGCGATTTAAGCAAGGATTGATTTGTGGAGGCGTTTTTGGGCATTTATAACCGTTCAACCGTGAGTGTTGCCGGATTGACTTTGATGATTACCTTTCCCTTGCTTTGGGCGTACATCACTGTCTTGCCTGTACCGCTGGGCTTGCCATCCCATACTGCAATGATGTAATCAGTGTGATCTACCATGTACCGATTGCGCTTGTCCATGCAGTCAGGAGTATAGTGCGTTTGAAGAAGCGTTTCTTTATCACATTGAGCAGCAATGCCATAGTACCTTTCGCGCATTGCTGCATTCCACTTGGCTGCCTGTGTTTCGCACGGTATAGCACTCTCAAGCGTAATGCCTGGATAAGTCTTCTTCAGTTCCAGAACGATCTCGGCAGCGTACATATCAACGCCGAGAGCCATGCCAGAGATAAAGTGGGTGACATTTTCATCTGTAATCAAAGAAATAATTTGTTTTTTTAGGGTTTCTTTGAGCGCAGTGCAGCGTTCATCATCCTCACGAAAGCCAAAGGGTAAATTTTGAGGTCTGTGTCCGGTGAAGGCACAACTTTTCATATTCTTGATCTCCTTATATGTATTAGCGTGTGTTTCTAAATCGCTTATACATATATTATAGCATAGAAAATCAAGAAATTTGTAGAAATAAGTCGGCAAAAGAAAAAACTGCGTGAAAAATCACGCAGCCTTCAATGAGCTTACTTCATGTTATCTTTCTCTTGCTGAATCATCAACTCAACCATTTGCAAAATACGCTTTTGCGCTTCGGGAGGAAGATCAGCAATTTTCTTTGAGAGTTCTGAGGCTTTTGCCTCTCCGCTATGCTCTAAGACATCGCAGAAAATTGAATCAGCGGATGTCTCCAAGCCATTGAGCAAAATAATCAGCTTCTCGCAACGCGGAAATGACATCCCTCTCTCGACGGTGGAAATATAATTTGTGGTCAAACCGGTCTTTTCTGCAAGATCCTCTTGTGTAATACCAAGACGCTCACGGGCTTGCTTAACGCGCTTTCCTATTCGTTTATCAATCATGGGCGTTTACCTGTTCCTTTTCTAAATCGCTCATGAATATTATATGGATTAGAACCATAGTGATACAGAAACGCTAATGGTGTCACTATGGATTAGCGAATGATCTTACGGTAAAATTCAAGGAAAAGACACAAAAAAAGAGCCTCTGCCGACACCCGACTGGGCATCGACAGAGGCTCTTTGTGCTACTTTGTTGCCTTCAAAGGAAGGTAGAAAATCGACCTTTATTCCTACACTTTCGGTTGGGAACACTTAGATAGGAAAACATACAGGGCAACTTCTCTGTGCTGTTTATAGGACGAGAAATCCTTGATTTTCAACCCTTTTCACAACACAAAACGGGCTTATCTGTCTACTCTGCTGCGTTTGGAAATGTAGCATGGACATCTGACGATTTCAGCCCTGAAACTTTGCTTGCAGGAATGGATGCAGCGGCGGCACAAATCATTGTATTTGCGCCGCCCGTCTGTATCGAGATAGAAGCTCCATTCTAACTTCCACTTCTGACTCTTGCTCACAGGTCTATCTCTCCTTTGTGCTTTTGCTTAGGAGGGCATTCCTTTGGAGGATGATCTGCTTTTGCGGACTTGAGCCGATCCATGATAGAGGACTTCTCGCTGCGCTCCGGGACTTTATCTTCCTTCGGACCGTTGTTGATGATCCCGTCAATCATGCCGTAGTCATCCTCCATCGACATCTCCGCCGCCTTGAGGTAGTTTTCCTTCTCAAGAGCTGCCATCCAGCTTTCCTTGCTGATACCGAGCATTCCGCCCTTTGCCGCATGATCGG
>ENA-ORRE01001386-ORRE01001386.1-human-gut-metagenome-genome-assembly--contig:-NODE-1386-length-16245-cov-2.718221_pt1 | contig 16245 bp, 9 predicted proteins | sample MGYA00242171_ERZ509126 | MGnify/ENA primary metagenome ERZ509126 (study PRJEB26280, sample SAMEA2338648) | human gut metagenome | biome: human gut; feature: human-associated habitat; material: faeces... | reverse complement strand
GGTTCGCGGGCAGCTAATGGGGTCGTGGTCATCGAAACCATACAGCCGGAGAAAGGGAAACTGAAGGTGAGCTATACGGGGGATTTGACGGTGACAGCTCCGGATTTGACGAGTTATGATCTTTGCGATGCAACCGAAAAACTGGAAGTAGAACGGACGGCAGGAAGATACAAAGGCCATTTTCCGGTAGATGCCCAATGGTTGGCGGAGGAATATAACGTGTTGAAAAAAGAGGTGGAACGTGGTGTGAATACCTATTGGCTGGCAAAACCTTTACATACGGGTTTCGGTCACAAACATTCGCTCTATTTGGAAGGCGGAGATGATTATTTGCGGTATGGAGTGGATTTATCATATAATAAAGTGGCGGGTGTGATGAAAGGTTCGGACAGGGAAACAGTATCGGGTGCGATAACCTTGTCGTATCGGTATAAAAGCCTGTTGTTCCGGAATGTTTTGTCGACTACATTTAACCGGGCGGATGATTCGCCTTATGGGAGCTTTTCGGAATATACGAAATTGAATCCTTATTGGACTTCAGAGGATGAAAATGGTAATGTAAAGCAGGTATTGGGATCGTATAGCCAGCGCGAATGGCAGGAAGCGACGAAGGATTACAACCCATTGTATAATGCGATGTTAGGTACGAAAAATTTTGCGAAATATACGGAGGTGACGGATAATTTTTATGTAGAGTGGCAAATGTATAAGGATCTGAAGTTTATAGGACGTTTTGGATATACACAAAAACAGGATAGTAGGGAAGATTTCTATCCAGGCAGCCATACTCGCTTTGCAGAGTGGACGGGAGACCGTTATTTTCAGCGTGGTTCGTATTACATGAAGGATGGGGTGACGAAAACATTGAAAGTGGATGCGACGCTGAATTACTCGAAACAGTGGGACAAGCACCTCTTGTTTGCCAATTTGAACTGGAATATGCAACAAAATTCGTATGAGTGGCACAGCATGGAGGCTTGGGGGTTCTTGAATAACAAGGTGGATCACGTCGCATTTGCCAAACAATATGCGGAGAACGGCCGTCCGGGTGGCGATGAGGAAACTACTCGTGAAGTGGGTGTTGTCGGAGCCGTAAACTATTCGTACGACAACCGTTATTTGGCAGACTTGTCTTATCGTTTGAGCGGGTCGTCTATTTATGGATCAGACAACCGTTGGGGTGGTTTTTGGTCGGCAGGTGTTGGTTGGAACCTACACCATGAGGCTTTCTTGAAAGAAGCTGAATGGTTAAGGCAGTTTAAATTAAGGGCATCGGTCGGTTATACAGGAAGTCAGAATTTCAATCCGTATCAGGCAATGGCGACGTATAAATATTTTACGGATGCGGAATATGACAATATCGTGGGAGCTTATTTGATGGGCATGGCGAACGACAAACTGAAATGGCAGCAGACAAGGGATGTGAATGTGGGATTTGATGTACAATTGCTGAAAGGGATGACGGTACGTTTCGATTATTATGTCAGTAATACGGATAATTTATTGGTGGATTTTGATCTTTCTGGTTCTACTGGTTTCAATACATTCAAGGAAAATCTGGGAGAGGTACAGAACAGAGGATTCGATGCAACCATAAACTGGAGAGTGTACGAGAATACAAAGAATGATGCTTATGTGACTTTATTCGGATCTGTATCATCGAATAAGAATGAAATCAAGAAAATTTCGGATGCTTTGTCAAAATCGAACGATGAACAGATAGATGATGAGGGAAATCCGCTGTCGACTAAACCTTATACCCGTTTTGAAGAGGGACAATCGACAAGCGCCATTTGGGCGGTACGTTCGTTGGGCATTGACCCTGCGTCGGGTGAAGAGATGTTCATAGACCGGAACGGGTACCGGACCTATGTGTGGAACGTGAATGACCAAGTGGTATGTGGAGAGGCAAATCCTAAATTCCAGGGTAATTTCGGTTTTAATGCGGAATGGCGGGGATTGGCAGTGAATTGTTCGTTTGCATATAAAGCCGGCGGAGAGTATTACAATCAGACGTTGGTGGATAGAGTGGAAAACGTGGATGTGCAGTGGAATGTGGACAGAAGGGTTTTTACGGGGACATGGAAAGAACCGGGTGACAGGACATTTTTCAAGCGTGTGGAAAGTACACCTACACAAACTTATCCGACCTCGCGTTTCGTGGAGAAGTCGAATGAGTTGTCGTTGTCATCGTTGAATGTTTCCTATGATTTTAAACGCTTGAATGTCAAAAGGTATGTAGAGCGACTGAAGATTGCCTTTTACATGACGGATGTCTTCCGTGTTTCAACTGTGAAGGCGGAGAGAGGATTGGAATATCCCTTTGCCCGAACTTGTTCGTTTAGTTTGCAGGCTACTTTTTAATGCTAAATAGAAAGATATTATGAAAAAATTTACAAAAATATTGTTGATAGGATGCTTGTTGGTGATGGTGTCATGTAACAATTGGCTGGACGTGGACCCGAAGTCGCAAGTGAAAGACAAAGATTTGTTCGCATCGGAAATGGGCTTCAAGGAAGCGTTGTCAGGGGTCTATTCGTTGATGACAAAAGAGGGGTTGTATGGGAAAGAATTGACTTTCGGATGGTTAGGTGTATTGGGACAAGAGTGGACGTCTGTTCCCTATAATTATGAGGATGACCAGAAGTATGATTTTGAGAATGCGGCATCGGAGGTACGGATTGATTCGGTATGGACTGGCTTGTATAATGCGATAGCAAATGCCAATAAGCTGCTGAAAGAGTTGGAAGGAAAAGAGAATTTGTTTAGCGGTGACAATTATTCTATCATTAAAGGTGAAGTATTGGCATTGCGGGCATACTTGCATTTCGATTTATTGCGCATTTTCGGAGCGAGTTGCGCAGTGGGAATGGAACGGATTGCGATTCCTTATGTGACGGAATATGCGCCGACGATTTTCCCTCAGGAAAAGGTCGGGGATTTTGTGGGTAAGGTATTGAAGGATTTGCAGGATGCGGCGAAATGTCTGGAGAATGACCCGATATTGACAGGACGCACTGTTTCAGAAATTGACGATAACGGCTATCTGATGAATCGTCAGGTGCATTTGAACTATTACGCCGTAAAAGGTTTGATGGCAAGGGTATATTTGTATAAAGGGGACTATGCGAATGCAGAAGTGTGTGCAAAGGAAGTGATTGGCAGCGGATGTTTCGAGTGGGTAAAACAGGAGAACTTGACAAATGAGAGTGTAGCTGACCTGACCTTTTCGACCGAGCATTTGTTTGCGTTGAACATTGTGACCTTGGGTAATATTGTCGATAAATACCTGGATGGAGGAAACAATAGTTTCGCCTTGGAGGAAAGCAGATTATCGGAATATTATGGTTCTTCTTACGACTATCGTTATCTTTATCTGTTTAAGACGGGTGTGGGTATGAGCAATACCTTGCGTTATCTGAAAAAATATGACCAGTTGGAATCTGTTTCTTGGGCACAGAGTTATCGTAACAAACTGCCTTTGATATGTTTGCCTGAAATGTATTACATCTTGGCGGAATGCCGTTACCATAGTTCCGGTGATGTGTTGGAACCGTTGAACGAGGTGTGTCGTCACCGTGGTGTGGCAGATTTGTCGGAAGCAGACCTTTCGGCTTTTGAAACCTTGCTTTTGGCTGAGTACCGTAAAGAAGTCATAGGGGGCGGTCAGTTGTTTTTCCAATATAAACGCTTGAATCGTTCTGTAGTACCTGGAACAGATGTGGATTTGGCAGGAGAAGGAAGATATGTGATACCGATGCCTAAGGAAGAACTGGAAAATCCGGGTTGGGTCAGCAATCAATAAAATTTAAAGATAGAACGTATGAAAAAATATATATTTATGTGTCTTGCAACTCTTTTGTGTTTAGAGGCTTGTAAAGAAAACGAAAGACAACTCTTCGCTTTGAATGAGGATTTTTTGAATATTTGGTTTGGTGGGGTAGAATTGACTTCACGGACAGATAGCACGGTGTACAATTACTATTACCGTCCTTTGACGCTTGAATATGATTCGGTAATGTTTAATGTCCGGGTGGCAGGGATGCCGTCAGCGGTTGATCGTACCTTTGAATTGGAAGCTGTGGAGGGTGACCTCGACCAGGTAATTGCCGGCGAGCATTATGTCGTGAAACCTTATGTGATACCCCAGGGGGAAGTGTCGGGTATTTTTCCGATTTACCTGAAGTCAACAGATGATTTTAAAAATTCTTCTTTTAAAGTGGTTTTTGCGGTGCGTGAAAAAGACGGCTTTCGCGGTGGTGCGAGGGAATATGCCCGATTGTATTTGATTGTGGAAGATATGGAAAAGAAACCGTTTTACTGGGAAGAGGATTTGGAAACTTATCAGCCATTAAGCAAATTTTGGGGAACATATAGTGCAGTAAAATATCGTTTTATGACGCAAGTTATCGGAGTCCCCGTTACTCGTGTATGTTATGGTGCTGTTATTCCTTCGGCTCCGGGGGAACTGACCTATTCGGAAGCGGTTTATTGGCAAAATCGATGTCGTCAGGAATTGGAGGCGTATAATAATGACCCGGCGAATCCTGACCGCCCCCTCTCGGATGAATACGGACCTATTTCATTTTAAATTGTATGTTTATGAAAGTATTGAATAATGTATTGTGGGTGCTTGTATGGGTGTTTATGGCGAGTGCTTGCTATGAGGACAAGGGTAATTATGATTACCGTGATTTGGATGAAATCATAATTGATACGGCAGGTGCGGGAATCCGTACCGACTATTCGGTTGCACTGCAGGAAACGCTTGCAATTCCTCTGAAAGTATATTGCAATGGGAAACTGGTGAACGGTTCCGAAAAAGACTTTCCGGAATTGGAATTCAAATGGGTAGCCATACAGCAAGAAACGACGACTCCTATTCTTTCCAGCGATACGCTTTCAACTGAAATCGAGTTGAACGTAGCGGTCAGTTTGCCGACTATCAATTGGACATTGATTTTTTCCGTCCATAACAGACAGACGGAAACGGATGATTTTATGAAATTCAATCTGAAAGTACATGCTGGCTTGAGCGAGGGGTGGATGGTGTTGTACGAGCGGAATGGGAAAACCGATGTCGGTTTGATTGCCAATGACCTGGTTTCACCTGATGTTATACAGGAAAAGATAACCTTGGATGTATATTCTTCTTTGAATGGGGAGGCTATGAATGGCAAGCCGGTACGAGTCGTTTATTCCATGTCAACGAAACCGGAAGTCGTTTATCTTGTTTCTGATCAGGAAATAATGGGTGTTGACCCTGTTTCTTTTACGTCGCTTTATACTTTTGACAATCTTTTTTATGAAGTGCCTGCCCAACGGAATATCACTTGTTTTACAGTATCTTCCGGACGGCGTGAATTCATGGTAAATGACAATAAGGGGTATGGTTTGAATGCTTCTTCGATGGGGTCGAATCGGAACACGCTTAAATTCGGAGTACCTTGTAAGGATGAGAGTGGAGAATTGGCACCCTGGTGTGCCCAAATGGCGACTGCGGGTTATATGGGAGTTGTTTACAATCAGTCGACACAAAAATTCCGCTGCCTGAAAAATAACGGTTCGGCATTGTCTGATTTTTCGGTGCAGGGTAAAGAGGCCGCATTCGATTGTAATCAAGTCGGATTAGAACTTGTTGCCAGCGATTTCGGACGTAATAATTATGAGCATATTCTGATGAAAGATGCTTCGGGACATCATTATTTGCTCGTTGCTGATTTTTGCGGGATATTCACACAGAATGCTATCGGTAAAGCTAAATACGACCTTGGCGGTTGTGAAGGTTTGGATAAAAAAGTGGTATCCGTGACTGCCGGTTATAAAGGAGAGATTTTTTATTATGCAAGTGGAAATACCTTGTATTTGCTTGATTATAAGTCAGTGCCTGCGAAAGCGACTCCTGTATGGACAGCGCCTGCGGGGACGGAAATTACTTGTGTCCGTTTGCAAAAATACCTTTATGGTGCAAGTGGTAACAAGCCTGTCAATGATTGTGAGGTTATTTATATTGCGACTGCCGATATTGCAGGTGAGGGGGTTGTTTACCAATTGCGTGTAGATCCGTCGAGCGGCGTAGTGGATAAAAGCTCTGAGAAAAGTTACGACGGTTTCGGACGTGTTATGGATATGGGGTGGAAAAAACAATAACATTAAAAATATTTAAAATGATGAAATCAACTTTTTTAATTGCGTTTTTTAGCATAATGGCATTTTTAGGGGGCGTGCGAGTAGATGCCCAAACTATCCGCTTGAATACAGCCGATTTGAAAGCAATAAAGGCACAAATGGAAACGTCGGATAAACAAGCGGCTGTCGATGCCGGCATCCGTTTTTTCAACGGAACCTGGAAAGAGGCATTGGCAGAGGCGAAGAAATCAGGTAAGACCATATTTATGGATTGCTACACCGATTGGTGTGTACCTTGTAAGCGTTTGTCAAAAGAGGTCTTTACCTTGAAAGAAGTAGGAGATTATTTCAATGAACACTTTGTGAATGTGAAGATGGATATGGGTACAGGAGAAGGAAAAACGATGGGCAAACAATGGGGGGTGAATGCCTTCCCGACCTTGCTGTTTTTTAATACTGAGGGAGATGTGATTCATCGGATAGTGGGTGCTCCTGATCTCAAAATATTGCTGGCGGAAGGGAAACGGGCCGTTGAGAGGAAAGGATATGCCTGGATGAATGAGCAGTATGCTTCCGGTAACCGTGAGCTTGCTTTCATTCAGTCTTATATGGAGGTGTTGTCATTGGCATCCGAGAGCCGGAAAGCGGAAAATATTTGCGTGGACTATTTCAAAACATTGGATAAGAACAAATTGACAGAACGTGAATATTGGGATTTTTTCCGTAAATATATTAAGGATGTTGACGATGAGACGGCCGTATATGTGTATAAACATCGGGCGGATTTTATTGCAGCATTGGGAGAAAAGGAAGTGAATAAGAAAATATATTCGTTGTACAATTCAGGTGCATACCGTTATTGGAAAGAGCAAGAGGGACAAGGTACTTTTGATGAGAAAGGATTTGAGAAATATGTCAAACGATTGATGAAAAGTGATGTCGGCGGTAAGGAGAATATTGTGGAGGATGCCCGGATGTTTTATGCGGAAAAACAGGGAGATTGGGCTTCGTTTATAAAGATGGCTACAGAGCGTTTGGATAAAGGTGGCATGTCGGATTTTATCGTCTACAACTGGGGAATACGCTTGAATGTAGAATGCCAGGACCCGGTTTTTCGTGAAGCGATTGCGGCATTGATGGAGCGTAGAGCCAAGGAATTGTCGACATCTACAGAGCCGTCAGACATACAGATGATGAAAAGTTTTGAAAGTATTGCCGATCGTATCCGTCATCCTGAGAAGTATAAAAAACAGTCTTCGGTGGTTACGATCAGCGGTAAGGTAAATGCATTACGTCCGGGAGAGAATGTGGTTCAGGTGGTGAAACAGGAAGGACGTTCCAAACAAGTGATAGATTCCTGTACTATTCAGAGTGACGGAACTTATGAAATGAAGGTGACTGTAAAGAATCCGGGTTTGTACGAGTTGGATTGTCAACGTGGACAAAAAGCGACAATATGGCTCGGTGATGAGGATGTGAGTGTGGATTTCCCTGGTTTCGGGACATCGAAATTTAAGGTTATGCGTCCAGCCTATTATGCTGTCAAGGGGGGAACCAATAATGAAGTGTTGGATGTACTGAATTGGGAGTCTATGCGTTTCATGAGAATGGTAGGTGATATCGGTAGAGTACTGTATGGATGCAAAGACTTGTCGGCGGAGACACAGCGGGAATTGAATGAAACTTTGGGAAATACTTGTCGTGCAGAATATTTTGATTGTATCAGTCATTGGGCTGATATATATGCTGACCGGGAGTCTGTGGTGGTATTGCTTTCACAATTGCAAGATGATAAATACAATGCAGTGGTGGAGCGTATAGCGAAAAAATTGACAGAAGCTTATCCGAATAGCGAGGCTGTAAGGAATTTCAATATTACGTTAGAACAGAAAAAACGGTTGTATGAAGGAATGCCCGCTCCTGAATTTTCTTTGTTGACAGCAGATGGAAAGAGTAAGTTGGGACCGTCTGATTTTCGAGGGAAAGTGCTTGTGATTGATTTTTGGGCTTCTTGGTGTGGCCCGTGTCGGGGTGAGATTCCGAATGTAAAGAAGGCTTATGAGACTTATCATGAAAAAGGCGTTGAGTTCCTGAGTGTTTCTATCGATAAAGATGAAGTAGCTTGGCGTAAAGCTTTGGAAGATGAACAAATGCCTTGGTGCCAGGTATTGGCTCCACAGGCTGGTAAAGAGGTGAAAGAACTTTATCAGTTCAGTGCTATCCCTTTTATTGTTGTAATTGACAGAGAGGGAAAGATTGTTGGTAAGAATCTGAGAGGTCAGATATTGCTGAATAAACTGGAAGAACTGACGCGATAGATAGTGTTTCCAGCGGAGAAAGTATGTTTGCAAGGGACTGTCTAACAATAAAACGTTATTCAGTCCTTTTTTTGTATCCTCCTGATAATATATATTTTTTCAGTAAGTTTTAGGATGTCTTATTATTTCTACAATAGTAGCCTTTTTAAGGCTATTCAGCAATAAAATGTGGATTGGTGTTTATATACATGTTTACTGGGAATTATAATAAGCGGATTACTGAAACTAACTGTCGGTACGGATAATTCCCGAAAATATTTTGTTGATAATGGTTTCGTTTTTATTCCAGCCATTGCAGCCATTGCAGCAGCAGTGTGGCGGCGAGAAAATGATTACCCGTCCGTTTTTGCAAGTCTTTGCGGAGCAGGTCCAGCATGCAGGCTTTTTGTTTTTTGACGGCGCTTTCCGTAATACCTAACAGTTGGGCGATTTCGGCATTTTTAAGCCCTTGTTGGAAATGAAGTTCGAAGATCCGGCGGTATTTTTCCGGCAGGCGTTCGATGGAATCGTACAACAGGTTGAGAGTTTCCTGTTCGATGATACTGTTCAGAAATTCGGTACGGTCATCCTGTTGCGAGAGGTAATTGGATTGCGCCTGGTTTTTCCGCAGAATATCAATCGCTGCATGATGGATGCAGGAATACAGAAAAGCTTTGAGCGTGAGGACCGATTTGAAGCTTCCCCGTTGTTCATAGGCCTTGTAAACCGCATCCTGTACACAATCCTCAGCCAAAAAAGCATAATCCGGTCCCAGATGCCGGGAGGCATAGACTAGCAATTTAGCGTATAGCTCGTTGTAAAAAGTCCCGATGTTTCCGGATTTGAATTCCGAAAGCAGCTGTTCGGTTTGTGCCATAACATACGAATTTATACCACAAAAATAGTTATATTTTTAAAGATCCTTTATTATCTGTCCGGAATAAATAAAATTTCTTTTTTTACTGTCCTTTTTCCATCCTTTTACGTCTTTTAAATATAATCTTAAAATGTAAAAAAATGAAAATGAAAAAACAGACACAGTGGTGTTTTGCAATTATGCTTGCCGGAATGCCTTTCTGGAGCAGTGCTCAGCTTCTGAAAGGAAAGGCGGACGGCGGAATCCAGGAGTTGCAGGTAGGAATTTCCTTAGACGGTGACCAGGGGGCGATGGAGTATAGGCCGGTGGAGTTGAAGGAAGACGGTACGTTTGAGTTCGATACCGGTCTGGTATCACCTTTTAATGATGTTATGGTTTTTGTCGATGATAACGAAATTGTCGGTGCTCATTTGGAACAGGGAAAAACATTGGAGTTGATACTCCACAGGGAAAAAGACGGAGATTTGAAGTATACTTTCCGCGGGGATAACCGGGGGTTGTCGGAATTCTATACCCGGTTTGCACGGGCATTCGATTTTATGCGTTATATGCCGATGGATGCTCCGGAGAATGTGAGCAGTGCGGATTACCTTGCTCTGTTAGAGAAAGAGGCGGAGACGGTGAAGGCACTTTTGCCCTCTGTTACCGGTACAGAACTCAACCGTTACTATACACGTCTGACAGAAGCTACTGAGAAATCGTTGCGCATCCGTTTGTTGAGAGAGGACAAAAGCAGGGAAAAAGAGTATCGGGAGTTGCTGGCTTCTATCGATGTAAATGATGAAATTAGTATGAGGAGCGATCTGGCCGGTATGTATATACATTGTAAAATTCCGGCTGAACTGCTTGCTTATGGAAGGGATATGACTCCTTGGGCTTTGCACTATATGGATACGGTGGATTATTATGTGACGAATCCTGTCGTGAAAAAGGCTTTGGTGAGAAATTGTGCGGCTACTTATTTCTGTTTCGGTAAGGGCGGTGACTATATGAAATTTTGGGATAGGTTCCGGACCTTCGCCGGTGATTATCCGGAGATCATCCGGGATTGTGAGGAACGGATTGCGGGTATCTGCCGGACGGCCAAGGGAACTGATGCCGGTGATGCCGTTTTGCAGACTCCGGATGGGAAGACTTGTAAATTATCCGATTTTTTTGGTAAATTGACCTACATTGACGTGTGGGCTACGTGGTGCGGTCCCTGTTGTGCGGAGATTCCTCATTTGGAGAAATTGGTGGAACGTTTTAAAGACAATGATAAGATTCAGTTTATCAGTATTTCAGTAGATACCGCTCTTAAAGCATGGTTGAATAAGCTAGAGAAAGACAAACCGGCTTGGGCGCAATTCATCTTCCCGAAAGAGGAGGCCGCACGCTTCATGCAGGCATGGGGAATCAGCGGTATTCCCCGTTTTATCCTGATTGACCGCAACGGGAAAATATATGCGGCCGATGCGCCCCGTCCTTCGGATGAAGGCCTTGTAGAGATATTGGAAAAAGCGATGAACGAAGAGTAACACACAGGCGAAAGCCATAAACGACATCTTATGAATACGGTACCGGAATATACGGAAGAGATTGCCCGTTTGATTTTGCAGCGTATCTCGGGTACGATCGGCGAAGAGGAGGCCGGGTTATTGGACGCGTGGCGGAAGGCCGACCCGGCAAACGAAGAGACTTACCGGCGTTTGTTGGACAGCGCTTTCCTGGAACGGGAATGGAGGCGGATGAAGTCGGTCGACGCTTCGCGGCCCCTGGCAGATATGCAGGCGAAAATCAGGAGAGGCAGGTCCCGCCGTCTGGTGGTCCTAGGGAAACGGGCGGGCATTGCGGCTGCTGTCGTGACCGGACTTATTGTGGGAGGAGTTGTTTTTTTCAGACATGAACCGCAGCCTCCCCTGACGGTTGAAGGAATCGGGGGGCAGGAAACGGCTTTATATGCTTCGCAGATTCATCCGGGAGAGACAAAGGCCGTTTTAACGACGGATGACGGACAGGTCATTGATTTGGGAGCGGACGCTGTCAGGAACGAAAAGGCCATAAAAAACCGACGGATAAAGGGAAGACAGGAGAATTCGACCGATGTTCCACGCTTCAATCACCTGACTACACCACGAGGTGGGGAGTTTGAAATTACTTTGGAGGACGGTACGAAAGTGTGGTTGAATGCCGAATCACAATTAAGCTATCCCGATACGTTCCGTTCGGATGAACGGCGTGTGATTTTAAAAGGAGAAGCGTATTTCCAGGTGGCGCACAATGAGGAAAAACCGTTTTATGTGGAATCAGACGGCCAGTTGGTGCGGGTATACGGTACAGAATTCAATATCCGCTCCTATGAAGAGGACGCGGCAGTCTATACCACCCTCATATCGGGAAGTGTGGCGCTGCAGGTGGCTGGAAACCTGAATGCCGAGTTGTTTCTTACACCGGGACGTCAGGCCGTGTTTGACAAGAAAGAGGCTTCCGCTTTTGTACGTTCGGTAAATACGGAGGTGGTAACCGGTTGGCGGAAAGGGTTGTTTGTCTTTGAAGAGCAGAATCTGGGACAAATCATGGCTACTTTGGCACGGTGGTATAATTTCGATTACGAATTTGCAGATAATGTCCTCAGCGAAACGGTGTTTATGGGGAGTGTACCCCGCTATGGAGATTTCAACGAAGTATTGGAGATTTTGGAAAAAAGCGGTGGATTGAAATTCAGGCTGGAGAATCACACCGTTATTATTTCGCACAGATAAAAGTGTACTAACTAAATTTATACGATTATGTTAAAAATGAACATCAGGCAGTTGCTTGGAGTAGTGGCCTTCTTGACCTTTTTCTCCGGGGGAGCGATGACTCAGAATCTGAGTGTGAGCTATAAAAACAAGCCATTGGAAGAGGTATTGGCCGATTTGAAACAAAAGACAAATTATAATTTTGTTTATCAGAAACAAATTTTGGCAGGTACCCGGTCTGTGACGGCAAATTTTAACGATATGCCTTTGACCTACATCCTCGACCGGGTGTTGTATAACAACGGTCTGGATTATGAAATTGTGAAAGAAAATGTGATTATCCGTCCGGCGGACAAAGAGAATTTTAAAAAAGTAGTCAGCGGCCGGGTGGTTGATATCCAGAATATACCTATGCCGGGCGTAAATGTACGGGTGAAGGATACCGGAACGGGAGTGGCAACGGGCATCAACGGCGAATTTTCCATTCCGGTGGAGGGTAGCCATCCGGTATTGGTTTTTTCGTTTATAGGTATGCACGACAAAGAACTGCGGATTACCCGCGAGACACAGAACCCCGTTGTGGTAGAGATGCTGGAAAACGCCACCATGATGGAGGAGGTGATTGTTACCGGTTATCAGAACCTTAAGCGAGAGAGTGCTACTGGTGCCTATCAGCTTATCACGGCCAAAGAGATGGACAACCGCTATACGACGGACATTGTCAGCAGCCTTGAAGGTAAGATTCCCGGGTTGGTGAGCTACAACAACGGGCTGAAAAGCGGCGAAGACGCGCTTACTATCCGGGGCGTGGGTTCCTTTCAGGCAAAGACCAGTCCCCTGATTGTCGTGGACGGGTTGCCTATCGAAGGGTCGCTGGAAACGGTCAACCGTTATGACATTGAGAGCATTACCGTGCTGAAAGATGCCTCTGCTGCCTCCATTTACGGGGCACGGGCTTCCAACGGGGTGATTGTCATCACGACCAAACGGGCACGTCAGGAGAAACTCTCCATCGATGTCAGCGCCGACCTCACCGTGAGCGAAAAGCAGTGCTACGGTAACCATGAATGGGCGAACGCTTCCGAATTGCTGGAGCTGGAACGCTATAATTTCGATTATGTGGTGGGAAATGAGGATGCCTACCAGACATTGTATGGGCAGTATAGCAGCCAAAGAGAAAAACTCTCGCCGATTATGCAGTTGATGATGGACCGGCATACCGGCAGGATTTCAACCGATGCATACAATGCGCAGATTGCCGAATGGAAGCAAAACGACTATCGCAAAGAGTGGCAGGATGTAATGCAGCGCAAACAGATTGTACACCAGTATAACGTGGCGATGCGCAGCATGGGCAAATACCTCAACTCCAGCATTGTCATCAATTATAAAGGCGACAATACGGGCATGACCCGCCAGCACGACAATGCCCTCAATATGAGCTATAAAGGCGATGTGGAACTCGTCGACGACCTGCTGACCCTTTCCGTGGGCCTGAACCTGATCCGGGAAAACAGCAAGACCCATGCCGATTATTTCGGTTTTAAAGGCATGCACGCCTTTGCGCCCTACCTGAGTATGTACAATGCCGACGGCACACCCGCTGCCATGAAGGCCGAAGTGGATTTGAACGAACCGGCCCTGAAAAACCCCGCTCTGGGACTGAAATCCGAGGAATACAACCTGCTTGACGAAGCGCGGCGGAATTTCACGAAAGCCAACCGCACCAACCTGCGTTCTTTCGTACATGCCAGTCTGGACATATTGCCGGTACTGAATCTGAATGCCCGCTTCCAGTATGAGGATATCACTTACAAAAGCGAACGCTATTTAGAAAAGGAATCTTATGACATGCGCCACCTTTATAACTTGTTTACAAGTGGCGGGGTGCACTACATTCCGGATGGCGGTATGCTGAACATCGATACGGAGAACGGGGCTTATTACACCTTCCGCACCCAGGCAAACTATGGGCAGGAGTTCAATGAGAAACATGCCGTAGAGGCAGCTGCCGGTTTTGAGTACCGCGAGACGAAAACCCGTTCTACCCATACGCTTCTTTTGGGATATGACGACCAGACACAGAGTAACTTGACCAATATGGTGAATCTCAAAGACCTCAGAGACCTTCAGGATTCTGATCTTGGGGTCAACTACTCTCCTGTCGGGAGCAGTCCGGTGGATGATCTCAGCGGTAACGGAGCGGGATTCCGGACTTCGGAAGTCTTACACCGTTTCTATTCCCTTTATTTTACCGGCGGATATACTTATGGCAGACGCTACAGCGCGTCGTTCTCCTGGCGTGTGGACAAGACCGACCTTTTCGGTGCGGATCCCGAATTCAGGGGACGTCCGTTGTGGTCGGCAGGTTTGAGCTGGAACCTGAACAACGAGGCATTTATGAAGCCCTGTACCTGGCTGGATGTCCTGAAACTGCGTGTCAGCTACGGACTGACGGGTAATATCGACTCTTCGGTGTCTTCGTTTTTGACGGCTTCGTTGGGCGTCAACGGTATTACAGGCAATAAGCAGGGGACGCTGAATACGCCTCCCAACGACCAGTTGCGTTGGGAAAAGACGGCTTCCTGGAATACGGGTATGGATTTTTCCTTTTTCAGCAACCGGTTGAGCGGTTCGTTGGATTGGTACCGGAAATACAGTTCCGACCTGTTGACCGTGACGGATCTCGACCCCACCACCGGCTGGTCTTCTTTGACCATCAACAATGGCGAGGCCTTGAATACGGGTATCGAATTGGCGCTCAATGGCGAAATCCTGCAGGCCGAAGACCGCCGTTCCCTGGGCATCAGCGCTTCTTTGAATTTCGCTTACAATAAGAACGAAGTAAAGGCAATAGAGCATGAGGAACCGGACGGGTTTGGCTCTATGCGTGCTTTGCATGAAGGACGGCCGGTCAATTCGCTTTATTCCTGGCGTTTTGCAGGATATATGACGGATGCACTGGGCTACCAGCAGCGCGGGTGGTATAAAGCCGACGGTTCTGTTTGTACATCGGATGTCGGAGGTCCGGAATTTACACCGGATGACGTTGTCTTTTCCGGTAGTCTTGACCCCAAATATGTCGGGAGCTTCACACCGCATATCACCTGGAACGGCTTCAGCCTGTCCGCCATGTGTTCCTTCTACGGCGGACATAAGATGCGGGCGAGGACAAGCGATTATGAGACAGTGGGGAGTGCAATGGGATATGCGGGCGATGTGGTTGTGCGGGGGTTGCTGAATTATTGGAAGAGTGAGAACAAGGATGCCTGGCGTGCCAACGGATATTTGGGAATGACCGGTGTCGAAAATCAGTATAGTACGGAATATATGGATTGCACGGTTGTTCCGGCCGACTACCTGAAGGTGCGCAACATCGTGCTGGCCTACGATTTTTCCAGGACGCTTTGCCGGCGCCTGGGCATGAGCGCTATGCGTTTGCGCTTCCAGATGAACAACGTGGCCACCTGGGCACGCAACAAATGGAACATTGATCCCGAGACAGTGGATCCCTTCAGCGGTGCAACGCTGGATAAGACTCCGCGCAGCTATACCGTCAGTCTGAATATTAATTTTTAATCCGAGAAATGATGAAAAGAATAGGATTTATCATGCTCTTGTGGGCGTTGTTGACAGCCTGTGAGGATAAATTGGACATTACCCCGAAAGGGATGACTGTATTGGGGAAGGTGGATGAACTGGAAACCCTGCTGAATCAGAGCTATGGATTTGGAGCGGTTACAGACCTGGGAATTGTGTGCAATGAATGTTACAGTTCTTTTGAAAATGCGGCTACCGCTTTGTCGGTGCCGAACACGCTGAAGTATGCTTACCTGGCGTATGATGAAACCGTCGACCGGGCGGCTTTGACGAAAACCGATGAAACCTATGCGGCTATTTATCAATATGTGAACTACATGAACATCCTGCTGGACAAGCTGGACGGGGCGGAAGGCGATGAGGCGAAAAAAGTGCGTCTGGCGGCGGAAATCGAGCGCGTGAGCGGAGAAATCGAGCGAGCGAAGGGCAAACTTGCCAATCAGAACTTTGTCAACCGAGCGCCCAAAAAGCTGGTGGAAGACGAGCAGGAGAAAGTAAAGAAATACGAAGCCATGAAGGCGAAATTGGAAGCGCAGCTTGCAGAATTATAAATCGGAAAGAGAGCCCCGAATTTTTCGGATCTCCGAAAGGAACTTTTGCGGATTTATAAAAATGAACGACA
>ENA-ORRE01001381-ORRE01001381.1-human-gut-metagenome-genome-assembly--contig:-NODE-1381-length-16313-cov-7.741174_pt1 | contig 16313 bp, 13 predicted proteins | sample MGYA00242171_ERZ509126 | MGnify/ENA primary metagenome ERZ509126 (study PRJEB26280, sample SAMEA2338648) | human gut metagenome | biome: human gut; feature: human-associated habitat; material: faeces... | reverse complement strand
CCTACACGATTATGTTAATTTACAATATTGAATTTGTTTGCCTGATGGCGGTTTTTTATCCCCATAACCCCCGATTTGTCAATCTTCCCCAATATCCGCAGACGTGCGTTCTACGGTGCGTCGGTATAATCTCAAACTCAAAAAAGGACACCGGAAATTAATTCCGATGTCCTTTTGCTGTTTTGCCAAACGGATTTTTACTCCTGAGGCAGAGTCGCGTCGGGGTCAAGCCCTGAGTTCGGGTTCTTGCAGTACTTCATCGTGGCTCTGAAGAAATAGACATATTCACCGTCGGAGACTGTAACATTGGTTGCTTTTTTAAGCTGCGCGGGCTCGACGGCCTCCGGGCTTGATGAGACCGCGTAGTAGCTTTTGCCGCTGCCGTCCGGGGTTATCGTATATGTGCCGGCCTTGATATCCTTGCCTACCTTATACATCGCGGGAGTTGTGCCGTCGCAGCCGATGGATGCCATGCTGCATGAGTCGGCGTCATAGAATTCGCAGCCCGTGATTTCGACATATCCGTCCTTTGAAAGGGTGTAGTAGGTAGAAACATCAAACATCTCAAAATCGTTTGCGACGTTTTGCACATAGGGGTCGATACTGTTTTTGAATCCGAGTCCGCAGTAGAGACCGGAACCGGGGATTCTCTTGACAATGTATTCATCCTTCGGAATATCTCTGCCTATCTTGTAGGTTCCGGGGGTATATTTGCCGTTGACGGCTTTGGGGTGTTCGACGGAGGCATTGATGAACTTGCAGCCGTTGACATAGAGCACATAGCCGCTCTCGACCGTGATAAGCGCGTGTGTCTTGCCGCCGAGGGTTATCTCGTAGGCACGGGGCTCGCCGTTACCGTCTTTTTCCTTGCCGTTCCAAACATACACAGAGGATTTTGAGGAGTTTTTGACAATATAGTATTCACCGGGCTTGAGCTGACCGCTGCTGCTGCCGACTTTGTATGTGCCGGTGCCGTTCCAGCCGGTTGAGCTGGCGGCGTTGGGCTTCTCGGTTGCACTTGCGGCGGGGAGGGTGACTATATGTGCCCCGGTCGTCGGCGCGGGAGAAACCTGAGCCGGCTTGGCTGCGGGCTTGGTTGTTAACTCTTCCGTTGAGGTTTCGGGCTCGGTGCTGACTGCGGGAGCCGCTGTTGAGCCGTCTGCGGTCGTGTCCTGACCGTCGTTGTTTTTCTTGCAGCCTGCAAACGCCAGAACTCCGACGAGCACGGCGAAGCACAGTATTACAGATATGAACTTTTTCATCTTTTTCCCTTTCGTAAACTTATTGCGGGTTTTCCGCTGTGTTTATTATAACAAACTTAAACTTTTCAGTCAACACGGGCAAAAAAGAAGAGCCGCGTTTTGCGGCCCTTCCTCGGGGTTAATTATTGGTTAGCTTTTGTTCTCATTGGCCTTATCGCCACCGGCATTGTTATTAGGCTTGTTATTGTCGCCGCCATTATTGCCGTCAGGATTGGGATTGGGGTTAGGATCGGGGTTGGGATTGGGATTAGGATTAGGATTGGGGTTGGGATTAGGATTAGGGTCGGGGTCGGGATTGGGCTTGGGCTCGACATACTCTACGAGCTCAAAGCCTTCGAAAGAGATATATTGTCCGTCTTTAAGGTCAATAGTTATTGCGTCACTTGTGACATTCAACTCGCCTATGGGCTTGGCAAATGTAAGATGAGCGGTTCCGTATGAATATCCGTTTTTATCTTTTGTACGTTTGAGCGTATATTTACCGGGCTTTATTTCTTCACCGTTTTTGCCGTCACCGACTAAATATGTTCCTTCTCCGTATTTCTTTGCGTCCTGATCTTGGCTGCCGGTACGATCTTTCGCGCTGATAACTTTGGTTTTTTGATTAAAAACTATGTAGTAGGGCGTGAGCGAGTTAGGATTGTTTTTCAGGCTGATATAAAAACGATAATTCTCATAATTAACCGCATAGCTGTTTCTGGGAAGGAAATCTACGGAATTTAAAACGCTGAAATCGGCGTTTCCGAATTCGCCTATAATGTATTCGCCCTCATCGATATCTTTGCCGATTCTGTAAACGCCTCTTTCGTATACTCCGTCCGAGGGTTTCATGCTGCCGACATCATCCGCTAAGAGGAACTCGCCGTTTGTAACTGTGAGAGTGTATCCCTTTTTGACCTGTACAAACAGTCCGTAAGACAGGGAAAGCTTTGTGGTGTTTTTGCCGTCAGTGACGGTGACGGTACCGCTGACATCTTTTTTGCTGGGACGGATATAGTATGTATCGGCGGCAATGTCTCTGTTGCAGAGATATGTGCCGGCCGGCTTCCAATTGTCCTCTTTGACATCGGGCTTAGGTATGGTTGGTTTTGAGGGTGTGGGCTTAACGGCCTGTTCGGGTTTTTGGGTTGTTGCAACGGGCTTTTTGCTTGCCGGTTTTGTGGGCTGTACTTGCTGCGCGGGTTTTGCGGGCTGTACCGGCTGACCGGGCTGCGCGGACTGCGTGGTATCCTCGAGCGCGGGCTCGGTGTCGTCACCGACTATGTTGTCGATTGCAGCATCGGTGTCGGGCGGGACGGTTGTCTCATCATTGTTCTTCTGCTTGCAGCCTGCGAATGCCAGAACTCCGACGAGTATGGCAAGGCAGAGCATTGCGGAAATCAGCTTTTTCATCGTTTTCGTCCTTTCATAAAATTATTTTTTGCGTTTCTGCGTTTTTATTATACTGAATTAAAATATTTAAGTCCACACGGTCGAAAAAAGGAAGGGGCGAGTTTCGCGACCCTTCCTTGGGTTTAATTATTGTTTAATTTTTGTTATCGCCGACATTGTTGTCGCCGGCTTCGTTATTTTTAGGAGTGTCCGCATCGTTATCCTTGTCTTTATCCTTATCGGAACCAGATTCACTTGAAGTCTCACTTGAAGATTCGCTTGAGGTTTCACTTGAGGTTTCACTTGAAGGCTCCGTGGGTTTGGGCTCGACATACGGAACGAGCTTCAGGCCTGCAAATTCAATATAGCGTCCGCTTTCAAGCTCGATTACTTTATCCTTGCCGAGATTTTCGGCAGAATCGGCTACCGAGAAATCAATGTATTGCAGATCGAGATAAACAATATATCCGTTTTCGGCGTCCGTGGGAACGAGCTTATACTTGCCGGGCTTGATATCCTTGCCGACCTTGTACATTCCGGGATTGAAGCTGCCGTCACTGTTGGCGGCGGGGATTTTTACTCCGATGGAAGTATCTTCCATGAACATGACGCGCTGACCTTTTTCAAGGTTGAAATAGACAGGATAATCCTTAGCAAAAATGATTGCTGTTGCGTCCTCGTCGAAATAATCGCTTGACGAGAAAACGGTGAAGAACGAGCCTTCGGACGAGCCGAGAGTGGTTATGCCGGCGGGAATGTCTATGCCGACTCTGTAGGTGCCGATTTCATATACGCCGTTTTTGCCGCCCATCTTTTCAACGGCGGAAGCGACGATGAACTTACCGTTCTTGACTTCGAGCGTGTAGCCGGGCTTCATAGTGACAAACAGTCCGAAAGGAAGAACATCGAACTTGACTATCTCATCTTTGCCAAAATGCTTGCCGTCCGTCAGGATTACGCTGCAATTTTTGCTGTCGGGTTTAATATAGTATTCGCCTGCCGCGAGGTTTTTGCCGCAGGTGTATTTGCCCGCTTTTTTCCACTCGTCTTTTTTGACGGCGGGGGTTGTGGTGTTGACCTTGCCGGGCTTCTTTGTGCTGTCCGTAACTTTCTTTATGGCATCGGGAGTGGACTCTTTCTTTTCGGGCTCCGTTGTTCCCTCCGTTGAGGGCTCGGTGCTCTCGTCGGTTATGGCGTCAACTGCCGCTCCGCTCTCGGAGGGGGAGGTTGAATCGTCGTTGTTCTTCTTTGATTTGCAGCCGCAGAAGAGCAGCATTGTCGCGCACAGGATGAGCGCAACGGCGGAAATAAGTTTTCTTTTCATTGTTTTTTCCCTTTCTTTTTAGGTTTTTTCTTTCCAGGTGGAGAGTCCGCGGAATAATTCCGTTCGCTCAACTCGCAAGTCGAGTATATCAAAATTTGAAAAATAAGTCAACAGAAATTTGTCGAAAATGTCACATTTGACGGAAAAATAACGAACTTCGCAGAAAAGATAAATAAAAAATAAATCTTTAGCTAATAATTTTTGTTAATTTTGTTGACTTGATATACCGAATGATTTAAACTGTTATTGTGAAATAAAAACTTTTTGAGGAGGAATGACGATGTTTAAACGTACCCTTTCGCTGCTGCTCTGCCTGCTTGTCGCGGCGCCGGCTCTCGCGTTCTTTGCTTTTGCGCAGGGGAATGAGGCCGCTCCGGCGGAGGTAAGCTACGAGATAACCGACCCTTACGCCGAAGTAGACTGGGACAGCTGGGGAATTTACAAGGCTCAGCTGCACACCCACAGCAACGCGAGCGACGGATATCTGCCTATCCGCGAGGTGGTTGAGAAGCACTATGACCTCAACTACGATATCCTCGCCGTCACCGACCACGGCACAATAAACCGGGGATGGGATAAAAAGCCGCAGCTCGTGCCGCTGCTGAGGCTCGTAAAATACGAGCGCACAAAGCTCGCGCCCATATACCCGCTGACCGCCGCCGAGTATGAGGCTTACACTGCGGGTACAGCCTCGTCGGCGACGAGAACCCGCAAAAACGGAATGCTCGATATCCCGCAGGGCATAGAGCTCAACATGGCGACCCCCAAGTGCGACTGTCACCTGACCGGCTACTTTGCGGATTACGGTCAGGGTTTGGCCGGAGTTTACGGCGACTACGAGACCCCGTCAAAGGGCGTCAACCGCAAGGGCGGAATATCCATGCTCTCGCACGTCGGCGAATATGTCTATCCCGACAAGGACAGCGCCGAGCACGTCGGGCAGAAAATAGACGAATACTATGTCAACAAGTTTGCGCGCATCTTCCTTGATAATAAAGGCTCGAGCGTCGGCATGGGCATAAACAGCGCCACCGACGAGCATACCCGCTGCGACCGCATACTCTACGATCAGATACTCCAAAAGACGATACCCAACGGCGTTGTCCCGTGGGGCTTCGCGTTCGCGGATTCGCACAATGTACGTTCGCTCAACGACGCATATACAATGATGGTGCTGCCCGAGCTCACAAACGAGAGCTTCCGCAAGGGCATGGAAAACGGCTGGTGCTTCGCGGTTTCCCACTATTCAAACGGCGTCGAGCTGAACGGAATGGAGGAGATTCCCGGCTTCGACGGGGAGAAGCTCATGGAGACCGAAGCTTATCTGCGCGACGACACACCGCTTGTCACCCGCGTTACGGTTGACGACGAAAACGACACGATAAGCATCGAGGGCGAGAATTTCAATTCGATAACCTGGGTCTCGAACTGCAACGTCATCAGGCGCGAGACAGGCATATCGGACGGCAAGGCGACGCTCGACCTCCGCGCGGACGACCTGCTCGACACGCCGTATCTCTATGTCAGATTCTATATCACGGGCGACAACGGCATATGCTACTCTCAGCCCTTCGTGATAAGCAGAGACGGCGAGGACTTCGGAAAAGTCAGAGTCCCGAAAACTCACGATATTTCTACTTTACTGCGCACCACGGTCACGATGCTCGACTGGACCTGCTTCAGGTTCAACCCCATTATTTGGGCGTTCAAACTCTTCTTCCTCGGCTACAATGTCTTTGACCGATTCTTTGACCCGTATTGATTTTTAAGGAGAATAAAGCAATGAAAAAGAATTTCAAGCGTATTCTGTCTGCGGCTCTTGCTCTCGTTCTGCTCTTTACCGCGTTCCCGGCGGCGTTTGCGCTCGGAGAAAAGGAGACGGATTATACTATAGTTAATCCCTATGAGCAGGTTGATTGGAGCACGTGGAAAACCTACAAGGCGAATCTCCACACCCACTGCGACGCGAGCGACGGCGAGCCGACCTTAGACGAGATGGTAGAGGCATATTACAAGGCCGACTACGATATTCTCGCCATGACAGACCACGGCGTTATCACAAACGGCTGGACGGAAAAGAGAAAGACCAACGGCATATTCAACGGCTTTAGAAAAGTCTATCCGATGAGCAAGGAGAACTACGAGCGCATCACAAAGGGACTTGACCGCGGCGGCAGAGGCATGACGGATATCCGCGGCGGAATAGAGTGCAATATGGCGGTCATCTCCAAGACCCATGTCAACGGCTATTTCACCACCTACGGTCAGGGCGAGTGGGGAATAGAGAACGACTACAGAACCGCGCCCGAGGAGATAGAAAAGGCGGGCGGATATTCCGTGCTCAACCATGTCGGCGACTGGGTCGATTCCGGAAGATTCCCGCAGCGCTCACACTGGAATGTATATATAGCCTATTTTGCGGGCATATTCATCGACTGCCCGAGCTGCCTCGGCATGGAGATAGTCAACAGCACGGACAGAGTGACCCGCGGCGACCGTGCCCTCTGGGATGAGCTGCTTCAGGTCGTTATCCCCAAGGGCAGAAATATCTGGGCTTTTGCCGACGACGACTCCGAAAAGCTCAACGAGGTCGGCAGATCGTTTGAGCTCTTCGTCCTGCCGGAGAACAACGAAAATGCAGTCAAAAAAGCGATGAAGGACGGCAATTTCTTCGCCGCGAGCAGATATCACAAGACCACCGACGGCATCGGCGAATTTGAGGGCGACGGAAACGTGCCGCTCGTGACCGACATCAGGGTGAATGAAAAGGAGAACACGATAACCGTTGCCGCAGACCCCGACCGCGACTGCGAGGTTATCGAGTGGATAGCCGACGGCAAGGTCATAGCCACGGGCAACACGATCGACCTCAACGATTACGAGGATGAGCTCGGCTGTTACATTCGCTTCCAAATGAAAGGCAGCGGCGGCGTGACCTATTCGCAGCCGTTCGAGCTTCGCTACAGCGGCAGAGTCGATAAGCCAGTCCCCGATTGGGCACTTTGGATTTTCAGAACCGAGCCCGGCCAAAAGTTTATGAAGTTCTATCATTCACGCACCTTTGCTCTCGGTGTGTTTGTAGCCGAGAAGATAAGAATTTTCATCGAGGATAAAATTAAAAAATAAAGTTCAGACCCCTTCGAAAGCAATTCGGAGGGGTTGTTTTCCGCTCGGAATTTAACGGGCGAAACTTTTTGTTACAAGTTTGAAATGTTTATTAAATTTCTATGCCACGGTACAAAAAATAAATTAAAAATTGTCGATAGTTTATCGTTTTTGCATATTGCCTTTTGCATCGTGGGTGATATAATTTAGTAGCTGAAAGATGCGTAAAAGGCATATATAATAGGTATGCCGAAACAGTCGAAAAAAGAGGTGCAGCAATGGACAGCATCATTAAAACGATAGTCGATATGGACAAGCGCGCGAGAAAGCGCACCATGGAGGAGCAGGAGTTCTTTGACAGAGCCGATTCCGAGCTTGCGGAGCAGGCAAAGAAGCTGCAGGCCGAGGAGCAGGAACGCGCCGACAGCGAGATAGCAAAGACCGCTTCGGAGTATGACGCGAAGCTGAAAGAAGCTCTTGCCGCGATAGATGAGAAGGCTCACGCCGTGTCCGATGCGCTCGACGTGCAGAGCGAACAGAACCGCGCAAAATGGGCGCAAGTGCTTGCAGACAGAGCGGTTAACGCCGACTGATAAGATTTTTTTGAAAGGAAGTGTGCCGTATGACAGTTTCGTCCGCCGCAAACGCAGTACTCGCCAAGGCTCGTGCTATGTACGGCAAACGCCTTACCGCGCAGAACTACACCGATTTGCTCGCCTGCCGCACGGTCAACGAGGCGGCGGCTTATCTTAAAGCTCACACGGCCTACGCCGACGCATTCGAGGGCGTGACTATGGGCTCGCTCAGACGCTGGCAGATAGAGATACTGCTCAGGGAGCATCTTTCAAACAACTTCGCTTCCCTTTGCAGATATGAAAAATCCATCGGCGACGGCTTTTATAAATATTTCGTGACGCTGAGCGATGTTGATATGCTGCTCCATTCGGTGCGCTATCTCAACAGCCGCCACCCGGAGAAGAACCTCGCCAAAGTGCCCGACTTCTTCGTGCGCCACTCGGAGCTCAACGCCGCAGCGCTTGAGACCGCGACAAATGTTGATCTGCTTTTGGCGGCAGTCGAGGGCTCGCCATATAAGGCCGTGCTCGCCCCGTTTGTCTCGGCCGGCAGACCCGATTATTTCGGCATGGAGCTGGCGCTTAACAAATATCTCCGTTCACAGGCCGAGGCGCTTATCAAAAAGAACTACAGCGGCAAGGCGCGCAAGGAGCTTGACGCAATGCACGCGTTCGATACGGACGCCGAAAACATCGTCTCGCTCTACAGGCTCAAGAGGCTCACGAATATGCCGCAGAGCGTGCTTTTGACCATGCTCCTGCCGGGCGGAACGCTCGGAGAAAAGGAGCTCACGGGCTTTATGAAAGCGCCGAACGCCGAAGAGGCTCTCAAGACGCTCAAGGGCACGGCGTATGCCGCCTTTGCCGAGCGCGGCGACCTCTCCGTTGAGCAGGTGAGCGCAAAGCTCAGATATGACCGCGCAAAGAGCCTTGTGCGTTTTTCAACCTACCCGAGCGTTGTGATGATGAGCTATGTTGCGCTCGCGGAGAATGAAGCAGAAAATCTGACCCACATTATTGAGGGTATAAGATATAATATTTCGCCCGAAGAAATAAGCCGACTTTTGTTAGGCGTGGGCGACTGAATGTGTTTCAAGAGTTTAAAAGGACGGTGATAAACCTTGGCAGTTGCAAAAATGAAGCTTGTTAAAGTTACGGGTCCGCTCGATAAACTTAACAATTTCATTTCGACCTGCTGCTTGGATGGCTCGTTCCAGCCCGAGCAGGCAACGCAGTATATGTCTGCGTCAATGGGTTATCTGACTCTCAGCGAGGAGAACCCGTATGCGCCGATGCTGCAAAAAATAGAGGAGCTTATCCGCGAGAATGATTCCGCGCCCGACCCGACGATAGTCGGCGACCGATCTCGTGAGATTCAGCTCGACGATAAGACCAGCGCCTACATCGATGAACTGGACGAAAAATTGTCCGCGATGCACGACGAGTACAAGGAGCTTGAGGATCAGCTCGAACAGTGCCGAAACGGCATTGCAAAATATGAGCATTTCACGGGCTTCGATGTCGGACTCGATGAGCTGTTCAACTGCAAGTTCATCAAAACCCGCTTCGGTCATATGCCCAAAGAGAGCTACGAAAAGCTTGTCGCCTATGACGACGACCCCTATGTGCTCTTCATCCCGTGCTCGACCGATGCGACAGACTATTGGGGCGTCTACTGCGCGCCGAGAGAGCGCGTCGACGAGGTCGACAGCATTTTTGCGGGGCTCAATTTCGAGCGTCTCCAGGTTCCCTCGGCAGTCGGTACCGTTGAGCAGGTAATAGATCAGCTCAAGAGCAATATCGAGATTATCGAGGGCGACTTAAAGCAGCTTGACGAGCGTGCCGCGGCACTCTGGAAAGAGAACCGCAAACGCTGCAACGAGATATATACGAAGCTCGTCGATCTCAATACAGTCTTTGAGATGCGCCGCTACGCCGCGTGCCACAACAAGTATTTCTTCTATGTCGGCTGGGTGCTCGCACACGATTCAAAGGCGTTCGAGAAAAAAGCGGAGGCCATTCCGCACGTCGAGGTCGAGGAGAACGACCCCGATAAGAGCTCAAAGACCCCGCCTGTAAAGCTCAGAAACCCACTGATATTCAAGCCCTATGAATTCTTCGTCGATATGTACGGCTTGCCGTCATATTCGGATATCGATGTCACGGGTTTCGTCGCAATAACCTACACGCTGCTGTTCGGCATCATGTTTGGCGACCTCGGTCAGGGACTTGTGCGCTTCCTGCTCGGTATCCTCGGCTGGAGGATAAAGAAGATGTCCCTTGCACGTATTCTTATCCCGTGCGGACTTTCGAGCGCGGTGTTCGGCTTCGTGTTCGGCTCCGTGTTTGGCTATGAGGATATGCTCGACCCCGTCTACCATGCGCTGGGTATGGCGTCAAAGCCGCTGAGCGTTATGGACTCGATAAACACCGTCCTGATAGTCGCCATAGGCATAGGCGTTGTCCTTGTTGTGACAGCGATGCTCCTGAATGTCGTATCCTGCCTCAAGCATAAGAAGATAGGCGAGGCGATATTCAGCAACAACGGACTTGTCGGAATAGTGTTCTATTTGGCGGGCGTTGCGTTCTGCGTAGCGTTTATGAACGGCCCGAAGGTACTTCCGAACAGCGTCCTGTTCGGTATTATGGGCGTGTGCGCCGTTTTGCTCTACCTAAAGGAGATACCGATAGGTATTATAGACAAGCATCCGGACTGGAAGCCCGACAGCGTCGTTGACTTCCTGCTCCAGAACCTGTTCGAGCTTATCGAATATGTCCTGTCCTATTTCAGCAACACCGTGTCCTTCCTTCGTGTCGGCGCGTTTGTTATAGTCCATGCCAGCATGATGATGGTCGTGTTCACCCTCGGCGGTAACGGCAGCAACATCCCCGTTATCATCATAGGCAATATCATCGTCATCGCCCTTGAGGGTCTGCTCTCGGGCATTCAGGGCTTGCGTCTGGAGTTCTACGAGATGTTCAGCCGCTTCTATGAGGGCGGCGGCAGGGCGTTCACACCCGCAAAGCTCGAGCAGGCTCAGACAAATATAAAAAACAAAATTGCCGGTAAAAAGGCCAAAAAGGCTTTAGCAAATAAAGACTAATCGGAGGTAAAGTAAAATGACAACTCTTTTTTATTCCGTTATGATCGTAGTTCCCGCAGCGGTGCTTCTCGCATCCGTAGTATACACAATGAAGAAGCACTCTGAGGGTCAGAGCGTCAGGAAGAGCCTTCGCACGAACGCGGCCACCTTTGCCGTTATGCTTTTGCTCGTCGCGGGCTGCGCCATGGGCGCTTTCGCAACCGGCAGCGAGGACAAGGCCGCAGCTCCGGCGGACACCACCGCCGCGCAGGCTTCCGATACGGCGGCCGAGAGCACCGAGTCTTCCGCCAAGGATAACTCCAAGGGTCTCGGACTTCTTGCCGCAGGTCTTGTTACCGGTCTTGCCGGTATCGGCGGCGGTATCGCAGTTGCCGCCGGCGCTCCCGCAGCTATCGCCGCAACGAGCGAGGATCCCAAGGCTTTCGGTAAGGCGCTTATCTTCGTCGCCCTCGGCGAGTCGATAGCTCTTTACGGTGTTGTTATCTCCATCCTTATCCTCAACAAGGTCTGACGCTCCGAGGCTGAGGAGCATTAGTGTAAAGCGCAGCAGCTTTACACTGCGTTGAAAGGAACAAAAGCCATGCGTTTTTATTTGATAAGCGACAATGCCGATACGCTTGTCGGAATGCGCCTTGCGGGTATAGAGGGCGAGCTTGTGCACGACGCTCAAGGACGCGGTCAACCGCTGCCTTGCCGATGAGCAGGTAGGCATCATTCTCATCACGCACCGCCTTTGCGAGCTGTGCGAGGATTTTATAACGCAGACAAAGCGCAGCTACGATAAGCCCCTGATAGTCGAAATCCCCGACCGCCACGGTTCACAGGGGAGCGACTCCATTACGCGCTATGTGCGCGACACTATCGGCATAAAGATTTGAGGTGTTTGACCAATGCTCAATCAGGAAGAGAGAGCCGCAAAGTTTTTTGACGCCATAACAAAGGACGCCGAGGAGCGCCATGAGGAGCTGACCCGCAAGACTCGCGAGACGGTTGACAGCGGCCTTGAAAAGGCAAAGGCGAAGGCGCATTCCCAGGCTCAGGCGAGAATAGAGCGCGAGCGTATGCTCAAGGAGCAGGAGTTCAACCGCACCGTCGCCGATGAGAGAACCCGTCAGCGCGCCCGTCTGACCGACAAGCGCAGCGCCATTACGGACGGAGTTTTCGGCGATGCGCGTGACAAGCTGCTGAGCTTTACAGAGTCCGACGGCTACGCGGAGTTTCTCAAAAGGAGCGCGGCAGGCTTCGCCGTCGTTTTCCCGCAGGGAGACGTGACGGTCTATCTCCGTCCCGCCGATATGCGTTTTGCGGATGAGATAAAAAGAGCTTTCGGCAGAGCCTGCAGGGTCGAGAGCTGCGACGAAATAACTATAGGCGGATGCCGCGCAGGAGTTGCCGGCGGCAGCACCGTAGCTGACGATACGCTCGACACGCGCCTTGAGGCGCAGCGCGAGTGGTTCCTCGAAAATTCGGGAATGTCAGTAATACTTTAACGGTCGGAGGTGAACGGCTTGTCTGAAAATAATGTTATATACGGAATAAACGGCCCCGTCGTTACGGTAAAGGGCGAGACGGGACTGAGCATGATGGAGATGGTCTATGTCGGCGAGAAGCGTCTTGTCGGCGAGGTCATACGCCTTGATAAGGAGCTCACCACCATTCAGGTCTATGAGGAGACGACCGGGCTCAAGCCCGGCGAGCCGGTCTATGCTACCGGCGGCGCGATGTTCGCCACCCTCGGCCCCGGAATAATCAGAAATATATTTGACGGAATCGAGCGTCCGCTTTCGGCTATCGCCGAGCACAACGGCGCGTTCATATCAAAGGGCTGCGCCGAGAGCGCACTAGACGAGGAGCGCGAGTGGCAGGTCAATATGCTCGTCAAGCCCGGCGACAGACTAAAGGGCGGCGACGTCTACGGCGAATGCCCCGAAACGCCTGTTGTCAAGCACAGATTTATGGTTCCGCCCGGACTTGAGGGAGAGGTTACGGAAGTCAAGCCCGACGGAAAATATAAAATAAACGATACGATAGTTACTTTGAAGGACAAAAAAGGCAACGCTCATGAGCTGACGCTCTGCCAGCGCTGGCCTATCCGGATCCCGCGCCCCGTCAGCCGCAGACTGCCCGCGCAGCGTCCGCTGATAACCGGTCAGCGTGTCATAGATACGCTCTTCCCGATAGCAAAGGGCGGCGCGGCGGCAATACCCGGCGGCTTTGGAACGGGTAAAACCATGACGCAGCATCAGCTTGCAAAGTGGTGCGACGCGGATATCATCATATATGTCGGCTGCGGCGAGCGCGGCAACGAGATGACCCAGGCTCTTAAAGAGTTCGGCGAGATATCCGACCCGCGCACGGGCAAGCCCCTGACGGACAGAACGGTGCTCATAGCGAACACCTCTAATATGCCCGTCGCCGCGCGTGAAGCGTCCATATACACTGGTATAACCCTCGCCGAGTATTACCGCGACATGGGCTATCACACAGCTATTATGGCGGATTCCACATCCCGTTGGGCGGAGGCTCTTCGTGAGATATCCGGACGCCTTGAGGAGATGCCCGCCGACGAGGGCTTCCCGGCTTATCTGCCGTCGAGACTTTCCGAGTTCTACGAGCGCGCAGGCTATGTCAAGAATCTAAACGGCACGGAGGGCTCGATAACGATAATCGGCGCCGTATCGCCGCAGGGCTCTGACTTTTCGGAGCCCGTTACTCAGAACACAAAGCGCTTCACCCGCTGCTTCTGGGCGCTTGACAAGTCGCTCGCCTATGCGCGTCACTATCCCGCGATAAATTGGAACACGAGCTATTCCGAATATGTGAATGACCTGTCCGCGTGGTACTATGACAACGCGGGACCGGAATTCATGAACTACCGCGACGAGCTGTGCTCGATTCTGCTCGAGGAAAACAGCCTTATGGAGATTGTCAAGCTCATCGGCGCGGACGTTCTGCCCGACGACCAGAAGCTTGTCATGGAAGTGGCAAGGGTCATCAGAGTCGGCTTCCTGCAGCAGAATGCGTTTCATAAGGAGGACACCTATGTTCCTCTGGCAAAGCAGATGAAGATGATGGAAATTATCCTCTATCTCTATCACAAATGCCGCGAGGTAGTCGCAAAGCAGGTGCCGATTTCCAAGATAACGAAGCTCGGTCTGTTCGATAAGCTCGTCAAGATAAAGTACGATGTGCCCAACGACAGACTCGATATGTTTGACGGTTACCGCACCGAGATAGACAAAGCGCTCGCTCCGCTTCTGCGCTGAGCCCGCTTATTCTGAAGGCAAGGAAGGATTTAAACAGCTATGATTTTTGAACACATCGGTTTAAATCAAATAAACGGTTCGCTCGTCGTGCTTGACGGCGTCAAGGGCGCGAGCTACGAGGAAATGGTCGAGCTCAGACTTGATGACGGCACCTCGCGTGCGGGGCGTATAGTCAAGATAGACGGCGAGCTTGTGGTCATTCAGGTCTTTGAGGGAACGCGCGGAATATCTATGAGCAACAGCACGACCGTGCTCTCCGGCAGACCTATGGAGATGCCGCTGTCGCCCGAGATTCTCGGCAGAGTTTTCGACGGCCTCGGCAGACCGATAGACGGCCTCGGCGAGATATATCCCGAGTGCCGCCGCGATGTCAACGGCTCGCCCATAAACCCCGTTTCGCGTGTTTATCCGCGAAATTATATAAACACCGGCATATCTTCTATAGACGCGCTCGCAACGCTTATCAGAGGCCAGAAGCTCCCGATATTCTCGGGCTCGGGCATGAAGCATAACGAGCTCGCCGTTCAGATAGTCCGCCAGGCGAACGTTGCCGACGGCGACGATTTTGCAATTGTTTTCGCCGCCATGGGCGTCAAGAACGACGTCGCGGAATATTTCCGCACCTCGTTTGAAAACGCCAACGTCATGAACCGCGTCACCATGTTCATGAACCTCTCTAACGACCCGATAATCGAGCGTATCATAACACCCCGCTGTGCCCTGACTGCAGCCGAGTATCTCGCATTCGATTTGGGCAAGCAGACGCTCGTTATCCTCACCGATATGACTTCATATGCCGAGGCTCTGCGTGAATTCAGCTCGTCAAAGGGCGAGATTCCCGGCAGAAAGGGTTTCCCCGGCTATCTCTATTCCGATTTGGCGTCGCTCTATGAGCGCGCGGGAATAGTCGAGGGCAAGAAGGGCTCTGTCACTCAGATACCGATTCTCACCATGCCAAACGACGATATCACGCACCCCATTCCCGACCTCACGGGCTATATAACCGAGGGTCAGATAGTGCTTGACAGGGGACTCGACTACAAGGGCATTTATCCGCCCGTCAGCGTTCTGCCGTCGCTGTCGCGTCTGATGAAGGACGGCATAGGTGAGGGCTACACGCGCTCCGACCACAGTATGCTCGCAAACCAGCTCTTCGCGTCCTATGCAAAGGTGCAGGATGCCAAGGCGCTTGCGTCCGTCATAGGCGAGGATGAGCTCTCCGCGTCGGATAAGCGCCTTATGGAGTTCGGCAGGGCGTTTGAGGAGAAATTTATAAATCAGGGCTACGATGAAAACAGAACGATAGACCAAACACTCGACCTCGGCTGGGAGCTGCTCTCCATGCTGCCCGAATCCGAGCTCGACCGTGTTGATGAGGACGTTCTCAAGGAGCACTACAAGCCCGCACAGCAGTAAAGAAAGGGGGAGAGCGTCATGGCACAGGTGTTCCCGACAAAAAGCAATCTGATGAGCACGAAGAAGTCGCTGGATCTCGCCAAGCTCGGCTATGATCTGCTCGACCGCAAAAGAAATATACTCGTGCATGAGATGATGCAGCTCATAGACAAGGCGTCGAAGATTCAGCGGGATATAGACGAGACTTATTCAAAGGCCTATCTCGCGCTCCAGCGTGCGAACGTCACGCTCGGTATGTGTGCTGAGTTCGCGCAGGCGATACCGATAGACGAGTCGCTCGATATTGACCTTCGCAGCGTCATGGGCGTTGAGCTGCCGGTTGTTACGCTCGGCGAGGAGAAGCTCGATATGTATTACGGGCTCAACTCGACCAACTCCCAGCTTGACGAAGCATATCTGAGCTTCGCGCAGGTCAAGCGTATGACCGCAGAGCTTGCGGAGATAGAGAACAGCGTCTACCGCCTTGCCGACGCGATAAAGAAAACGCAGAAGCGCGCCAATGCGCTCGATAATATCATGATCCCGCAGTTCACCGAGACGATAAAATATATCACCGAGGCTCTTGAAGAAAAAGAACGCGAGGATTTCTCGCGCCTGAAGGTAATCAAGAGACAGAAGGAAGAAAAAGAGTAATAAAAGGACGCCGTTTCAAGAGAGGCCCCATAAGGAAGAAGGCAGCACAAAATTTGTGCCGCCTTCTTTTTGTACTATCTAAAAAAGAACCGTAAGGGATTTTGATGACAAAATCCGAAGCCCGCTGTGCCAATGGACAAAAGTGATATTCCGGGCTTTGTCCGGAGTGATATTTTCCTTTCGGAAAGTGATATAAAAGCCCGCCGGCTTTCGTGATATTATATTCGCCGGTTAAACTGCCGCAGGCAATATAACTA
>ENA-ORRE01001373-ORRE01001373.1-human-gut-metagenome-genome-assembly--contig:-NODE-1373-length-16384-cov-2.713822_pt1 | contig 16384 bp, 7 predicted proteins | sample MGYA00242171_ERZ509126 | MGnify/ENA primary metagenome ERZ509126 (study PRJEB26280, sample SAMEA2338648) | human gut metagenome | biome: human gut; feature: human-associated habitat; material: faeces... | reverse complement strand
CCCCAACCACATCACCCGGCTGAAAACGACACCGGATATCGATAAAAAGATCCTGACCGTAGAAGCCCATACGGCAACCGGCAATCCTTCCGCCGTTGTTTCGGTAGTAGTATCGGAGGGAGGAAAGGTCGTAGCTACAGGAAAAGCCATGCAGGGCCAGCCCGTTCAGCTGGCGATCGAGAATGCCAGATTATGGAGTCCTGAAAATCCTTTCCTTTATGATATGAAAGTGACTCTGACCGACAATGGAAAAGTGATCGACGAAGTGAACAGCTACGCTGCCATGCGGAAATATTCTATCCGCCAAGGCGCAGACGGTATTACCCGTTTACAGCTGAACAATCGGAATGTTTTCCACTTCGGTCCGCTGGATCAGGGATGGTGGCCCGACGGATTATATACCGCTCCGACCGACGAAGCCCTGGTATACGACATCAAGAAAGTAAAAGATTTCGGATATAATATGATCCGTAAGCATGTAAAGGTAGAACCGGCACGCTGGTACACCCATTGCGACAAATTAGGCGTAATCGTATGGCAGGATATGCCGAATGGCGACAGAGGACCGGAATGGCAAAGCAGACAATATTTCAAAGGAGTAGAAATGGTCCATTCCGCCGAATCGGAAGCCAATTACCGCCGGGAATGGAAAGAAATCATCGACCTGCTGTATTCCAATCCTTGTGTAGGGGTATGGGTACCCTTCAACGAATGCTGGGGACAATTCAAAACTCCCGATATCGCAGCCTGGACAAAAGCTTATGATCCGAGTCGTCTGGTCAATCCTGCCAGCGGTGGAAATCACTACACCTGCGGAGATATTCTCGACCTGCACAATTATCCGGGGCCCGATTTATATCTCTACGATCCGATGCGGGCAACCGTATTAGGAGAATACGGCGGCATCGGACTGGTGATGAAAGACCACCTCTGGATGCCCGACAGAAACTGGGGATATGTGAAATTCAACAATCCGGAAGAAGTGACGACGGAGTATATCAAATATGCCGAACATTTACTTCAGTTGATCCCCCGGGGATTCTCTGCCGGCGTATATACCCAGATTACTGACGTCGAAGGAGAAGTCAATGGACTGATGACCTATGACAGAAAAGAAATCAAGGTAAACGAGAAAAAAATCCGGGAAATGAATCAAAAGATAGGTAATTCCTTAAAATAAGAATACATACAAGATTTTAGACAAAACAGCGCGAAAGCGGTTTGTTTCTGTCGGACATCGGGAGAGGGCAGGCAGACGCATTACTTAGGGATTTGGTGAAACTCCTTTTACCTACTTGATTGAGAGGTCGAAACGGGAAATAATCCCGTTTCTCCTACTCAATTAGCTTTTATCATTTCAGAATCCCGTTTTCTTACTTTAAAGTGCTTTCAGAAATTCTTCAGGATCAGCTGTTGCTCCGACAAGCCGGGCAACCACCTTCCCTTCGGGATCTATCAGTATCTTAGTAGGAAAAGAAGTGATATTATAAAGTTTCAATAGATCCTGTTCCTCCTTACCTTCATTGTTGAGGATTTGAGTCCAGGTCATACCATCTTCTTTTACCGCCTGTTTCCATAATTTTTTAGCCTGCTCCAGATCCTTCACATTTTCATCGGCCACATTGACAAAGACTACCTTCCCGCTATATTTTTTATGTAACTCTTTCAAATGGGGATGGGAGGCCCGGCAAGGTCCGCACCAACTTCCCCAGAAATCGAGCAATACATATTTCCCTTTCAGCTTTTTCAAAGAAACGTCTTTACCATTCATATCCTTCTTCACAAAATCAGGTGCTATTGTACCCGGACGATAAGGGCGGCCGGCATCCAATTTCCGTTTGAGTATTTTCCCATAAGCTGTACCTTGCAATTCCTGAGGAAGCTGATCATATATCCGTTCGGCCTCGTTTTCGTCAAACCAATTATAATGTTCCAGCAAATTCATCAGGGAGATATAACTTCGGGGATTTGCCCGTACAAACGCCATTATGGTTTGTTTGTTGGCCTGCATATAAGCGTCAAACTCCTCTTTATAATCGCGGATATCTCCTCCTTCAAGCATATTTGTCATTGTCAACTGTCGGTAAGCCGCTTCAGCAGGATCAACCTGCTCGTAATAAAGACGCCAGTAATCGTACGCCACAGTACCTCCTCTAATCCAGTCAACTTCCGGTACTTTCCCTTTTTCAGCTCTGATTTTCATAACAGCATATTCACCAGGGACCACCATCAGACTGACATTCGGATAATAGGTACCCAAGCGGGGTGCCGGACAAGCCAGTTCTTCACACAAAAGCTTCAGCGTCAACCGGGAAGTATCCCGGGCAGCCATATTCAACCTGATCCGGTGATCAGTAAAATCGAAAGTATCCTGTAGCATACCCTGGGGTGTCCATCCCATGACGATCACTTTTCCCTTCTCTACAGCATCGATTTCTGCCTGCAAAGTAAAATCTTTCTTCCCTTCCAATTCCAGCATCTTCATCCGCAGAATACGCTGATGGAATTCGTCGGCAACCTGCATATTGCTGCGCAATAAATCGACTGCCAGTTGTTTAACCTCCTGAGATTCGGTCATTACCACCTCCAGATCCAATAGAATCAGAAAACGGTCCTGATCTTCCAGAACAGGGAATTTTTCCTTACATATTTCCAGATATTCCCGGACATTCCCTCCCATCCGGACATCAGCTATGGCCAATAAATCCGGCATCGCACGGGTATGGGTAAGCTTTACCTGTTCGATATCCGTTTTCAATTTCTGCAACCCCTCAGCAGTAACAGGTTCCGGGCTTCTCAATGAGAAATAGGGAATCAACCGGATGCGCAACCATGAATACAACAGTTTATCTACAATCTCCTTTCCGTTTGCCCTGACAAATTGTTCCCTGTTATCAAACACATACTGTGCTTTGGGGTCATCAAAATTCAGGGTGTAGCGTTCATATAGAAAGAAGTTCTCCGGTTTTACCTTTTTCCGGGCAGATAAGCGATTAAAATAATCATTGATCACCCCGAATCCCTCATTTGTCTTCCCTTGTTCCAATAATAACGTGGCATAATCATCAACCAACTGAGGAGTACGTTCGCCCTTTTCGTAGCGTTTAGTCAATCCGGCAGGTGACCATCGGGGATCGATCCCTTTGCGGATTTTCTCCACAAACTCATCGGCCGGGCGATAGCCGGAGGTCCTGAATACCTCCGTACCATCCGGACTCAATACCACAAACGTAGGAAAAGCCTTTACGGCATATTTCTTTGCCAGTTCCAACCCATTTTCTTTCTCTGCATCTAATTTGAGGGAAATAAAAGTACGGTTGAAATATTCTCCTACTTCCTGCTGGGGAAAAACCTCTTTTGACATTCGTTTACAAGGTCCGCACCATGTTGTATAAAAGTCAATGAAAACCATCTTGTTCTCTTTCGCAGCAAGTTCTATCGCTTCCGTATAAGAAAGCGGCCGGAAATTTACCCCCTGGGCACACACCCACAAAGGCAACAGCAGGATTCCGGCCATCCATATGATCACTTTTTTATTCATAGATATGATCTCAAACTATTGCCGGTAATCAATATCTTTCACTTTCACCAAACCGTTCCAACGACAATCTTTCAAAGGTTCCAATTCAAACGAATCCTGGTCAGTGCCCAAAAGATAACGCGTTACAATTCCCTTCTCTGCCGCGTTGTAGGTACCTACCATCAACTCATCGTAATTATTTCCATAGGGATCAAATTTGATAAAGGTAATCTGATCGCCCAGGTCTTTCTCATAATGCATATGATTCACATAATCATATGCATGTAATATTTGTCCGTTAGCATACAATAACAAAGAACGCTTAGAAGCAAAAGCGTAAAGCAATCCGCTTCTTAAACCGGTCGCTTTCGATTTGTCTATCGTATAGCCGGCTCTTTTCTGAGGCATATCGCTCGGCACCCAACTCCGGATACTGCAATAAAACTGATAGACATAGAAATTTTGCTGATCTTCCATCAGTGCAAATGAATTTCCATTTGAACTACCTCCCACTGTATTAAATGTATTCTCACCATAAATACAAGTACGGCCCGCCGGCTGTATCCAAGGAAATGCTTCTCCTGCATTATCTTGTAACTGAGTTACACTTAACCCGGTAACAGTACTCAAAAAGGTAAAACAAGGATCGTCGGCATTATAAATAATCCAACCACTCGGACTGCTTATACTGGTAAAAATATATGGAAAAGGCCGGAAGCATTTTTCACTCATCACATCCATACGGTTGGAAGGATTTCCATAATTTTCATCCGAGTACAAACTCGCTCCGAATACATAATCTTCTGTCATCATTACCCGACTCATTGTCATACTGGTATAGTACCGTTTGGCAGCCATATCCACCACATTCAACATATCAGGCATCGGAAAACCTGAATAAGTCATAGAACGCAAGGTATTCATGGGGCCGGAAGCGAATGAGGTCAAATCCAGATAATAGGATCCTGATTCTGTGGATATCCACAGTTTCATTGCCGGAGTCTCAGAATAATGAGAACCGGTATACATGACCCGCATCGGTCCCCGTAATTCAGGCAATCCATTCCCTTCCAACAGATTCTTCAACACAATCGTATCTTTTGCCATAGAAATCATATCCATACCCACCGTGCCATCTTCTTTTTCCCCAAGAACAAAAAAACCTTTATCCGTCACACTCAAAACAGTCAGTGAGGTATAGGATTTCCAGATCAAATCGGTCTTTGTATCTTTGACTTTCAGAAATAAACGATAAGAATCAGGTTTCAAATCGACAAAATACCTCAGATTCCGTTCCGTACCCAAAATGATTCCTTTATCCCGGTCATCGGTCGAACTGCTGGCCACCACTTTCCATTCGTATTCATAACGCGAAGGATCACTGTCTTCTGTAAACTGTATCACAGGTTCTTTCCGTACGGTGTCCAGATAGGAAAGCGGAGTGATTTTTAAAGTATCGTTCTTAAAAATAGCCGTATAACCTCCTTTTTTCCAATCGGAAATTTTTACTTCATTAATTGAATGATAATCATTCGATCCCTCGTCATCATAACAGGAAATACTAAAAACAGATAGGATTCCCGCCCATAATATCAATATTAATTTTCTCATCGTAGTCAGATTTTAGTATATTTCAATTCTATCATTCTCCCGGTTGAAACGGAACCCCATAATAAGATTTCCAACTCACCCCCTGAAACCACATCAGTCGTCCATCTTTCTCCCTGATTGCATCACGATGATCGGGGCTCTTGTCATATAATGCCTGCAAATCCATAGCCATCTTGTTTTGGATAGCATATTTCAAACCGGACGGCATCGTTTCATTGGACATAAAATCTTCATAAGTCAACTCCGGAAAACGCTTTAGGATTTCTTCAAATTTTTCCTTTGAAAAGAATCCCCACAATCCTCCCTCCAAATCTCCGATTTCACCGGACTCCCTTCCCATCCAAACTTCCGGACAAGTAATAAAGTTGTTCAGGATAATCTTATGCCGTGTCCCGTCAAATTCCTCCTTGCCGCTATCATTCCCCAACATACCGCTCAAATCGAACCATTGCGGAATAGCCAGGGTGAAATCTTCGGATGGCAATAAACGAAGTACAAGATTACGTTCCACTTCATCCAATGCTTCACTATTTTTCACAGTCACCGGCACATCTGCATAACTCCAGCCTCCCTTTATGGTTTGCCATTCATCAAATTCCAGATAATTTTCACCTTTTACGGCTGTCGTACTATCCTGATCGACTACAATACGGAATTTCCGGTCATAATCCTTTATCCTTCCTGTCGCCTGTACCCTTATTTTCAGCAACTGTTCATCTACACCCTTTTTAATAAATTCAACTTTAGTATAAGGCTGGGCGGCCCAATAAGTCGTGTCATACCAATCCACTCCCCATTGTACATAGAAATAAACTCCTTCCTCTCCGTCGAAATCCTTGATTTCTTTTTCACATCCGGACAGACCGGCAATGATGAGGAATAAGGTCGCTATATAAACAATATTTTTCATAATTTACTCTTTTTCAGTTGAACTACTTTGATTTTCCCGTTGACTGGTTTCACTGTCAGGTAATGGAACCACATAATTCCGGAGTTGCATCGTCAACGTCTCTGCCGGCTGGGAACCATCGGGTATACTTTCCAACCGATTGCGTTTGAAATAATAGAAGGTTTGCCCCTCTCCGATAAATTCCCGGATATACTCATTCCGGATAGCCGTATTCAGATCAGTCGGCGACTCTGTATTCAGGCTGATACACTTTCTGGCTTTACGTAAAGGATTCAGGTATTTTTCCAAAGCAATACCGACCTGCCTTTCCCGGACTCCGACACATTCGGCCGCAATCAAATAAAGTTCGCTGACCCGGATCAGGGGAACCATATAAGCAAAACGCTCTGCCTTGGCCTTTGCTTCATCGGTAGTCGTCTGTACCTCTGCATACTTCTTGAAACAACAAAACTCTTTTCCTTCCTTTGTTACAGATTCCCACATTTTAAAACGCAAATCATCGGGAGATTCGAAAATGGTACGGATACGGCCATTCTGATAGCCTCCGGCCAAAGTCAGTAAATTCACCACATTCAGATCAGAGGTAAAATAGGTCTTATAAATATTATCTGTACGAATACTATTGTACAAAGAGAACAATACCTCTGTCGCAAACATATTATCATTGGAGGCTGTATCTGCATAAGTTGCTGTACACAAAGGGAACAAAGGATTCTTTTCGTCAGCGACTTCCTCAATCACCTCAATGGCACATTCTTTTGCCTTGCTGTAATCTTCCTTCCACATATACGCCCTTGCCATCAAAGCTTTCACTGCATAGTAATTCATCCGGTATTGCCGGTAAAAAAGATCATTACCATTTTCTCCTCCACTGTAATTTCTGGCTCCATCGGTAATAACAGGATCGACATCCTTCAATAAATCAGCAGCTCTTGTCAAATCGGTAAGCACACAGTTTAATACGCTGTCTGCGCTTAACAAAGGTTCGACAATCCGTTCCGAAGAAGTCTGGTAAGGTATACTTGCCTGCTCCTTTTCCGTCCAAAGTGGCCCGAACAGCCGGAGCATATCGAAATGTAACATAGCACGTAATCCCAACGCCTCGCCTTTGATCAATTTATAATACAGTTCCGGCAGCACCGGATTCCCGTCTCCGCAATGTTCCAGTATAGCATTCAAATTCGAAATCTGGGAATAAGTGGTCTTCCATACCGTTTCGAACCGGTCTTTTGACGTCTTACTATCATAAGCATAGGACTGGTAACCACTATAATTGTGCTCACTGGTGGTACAATTATAATACTGAGCCATCACATCGATTATACCGGCCGACAAATTACCTCCATAATTCGACGAACTATTCATATTCAGGTACACCCCGTTTAAAGCCATCAGAAACCCCTCTCTTTCTTCAAACAGGTCTTTTTCCATAATCTGATCCTCCGGAGCCACATCCAACCAGGAATTACATGAAGCGCCTATCAGTAAAAGCCCCAGTATCCATATTCTTTTTATTCTATTCATAATCTAATCTTTTTAGCATTAAAACCTTATACCTAAAGAAAAAGCCACACTACGGGCAAAAGGATAATCCAATCCCCTCTCCTGTTTTACAGATGAGAGATAAAAAATATCCTCCATAGTAAATCCCCACTTCAACGAACTGATAAAACTCTTTTTCAGGAAACGTGTATTTTGCTGATCCATCCGGTAAGTCAGAGACAACGAACCGAAAGTCAATGTATTCTCATCCATCACAAAACGGGATGTCGGACGTGTTTCCGATCCGTTGACAGAGTTTGTCAGGCGTTTGTATTTAGCCACATCCCCCGGTTTCTGCCAGCGTTCCTGCAAGACACGTTTATCTACATTATACCGTAAATCGGCATTCTCGATTTTATCCACCAACGTCTGGTTATATACCTGTCCTCCGAATTTATAGTTAAAAGAAAGATTGGCTCCAAATCCTTTATAATTAAATGCAGTATTGATATTTCCCTGCCATTTCGGCTCTGTGTCCCCGTAAGGGATTTTATCAATAGCATTATACTCACTGGTCACTTTACCATTGCGGGTCAGTAATAACTCATCTCCTGTCATCGGATCGATTCCCAGCGAACGGACAACCCAAATACGCGTCTGTGACTCTCCTTCTTCATACATCGGCAGAGGTTTGTCTTTTTCATTGCTGGTATTAAGCTCATTCATATGGCGCAAAGCATCCGATATTTTTTTCAGTTTTTCTTCATTATGTGAACCATTTACCGTGATCATCCAATAAGCATCTTTATCCAGATTACGATAAGGAATAAATGAAAAATTCAGCTCCACCCCTTTCGTCTCCAGATTTCCCATATTTTCCGGATAAGAAGCAAAACCGACAGAAGGAGCCAGCGTAATCTGTGCCAAAGAATTTTTCGTATTCTTGATATAATATTCGGCCCGGGTAGTAAAACGCCCTTTGAGTAAGGAAAGTTCCAAGCCAACATTCCAGGTTCCGGTCTGTTGCCATTTCAGATTCGAATTACCCAAAGCGACCAGTTCCGTCCCCGTTGCATTAGAAGAAAAATAAGGTTTCATTAAATTGGTATAAGTATAAACTGAGCGGGACTGATAAGGAGAAAAACCTTGTGTACCTGTCACCCCATATGAAGCCCGCAATACCACATCATCCACCCATTTAACATTTCTCAGCCAACTTTCTTTCTTCATATTCCAGCGTAAACCTGCAGACCAGAAAGGAGCAAAACGATTGTCTTTACCAAACTGTGAAGAACCGTCGATACGGATATTAAAATCGGCAGAATAACGATAATCATAAGAATATCCCAAAGTAGCCACAGCTCCCAAAGCCCGGGTAGTTCCTTCACTTCCGGTCATGTTTTCATTGTATTTCTTACCAAACAAAATATGATCCATATTGCCGTTCGGAAAACCCGTCACCGTTGCTCCATAGACTTCGCTATGAGTTTGCTCTACCGAATAACGCAGATTTCCCGTCAGATAATGCACATCATTGACCACATTGTTATAACTGGCTGTAAAAGCAAACATATAATTGAAATCCTCCGACTGGTTACGTTTAAAATCACCCTTCAGGGTAGGATCCACCACTTCAGCAAAAGCGGTGTGCTGTGCAGGACGGAAAACCTCGTCCTTACCTGTCGATTTCTGTATAGAAATATCGGCCTGCAAACGCCAGGCATCCGTCGGAGTATACTCTAATTTAAAAAGGTTACGGATACTAAAAGAGGTGGTCCGGTCTTTACTATGAAAGGTCGTATTATACATCGGATTAGCTACCTGATAAGGTTGTGAATTACCCAGATAGATCATATCCCAGGTCTGCATAATTTTATTGATTTCTCCATTTTCTCCGTAAGGCCGTAAATAAGGATTCAAACGGGTATATTCACTGAAAGATCCGTAAGGACTGTCATCTCCTGTTGAATTATCCACGGTCAGGCTGTTCTTCATCAGTAATTTACGGTAACGGTAAGAAAGATCCAACGCTGCCGTCTGGGTACTACGCCGTGACTCTTTCATTACTCCCGGCGTTTGATTGAGTCCCAGATACAATTTATACCGCAGGGCCTCACTTCCTCCTTCCAGCGTCAGGGCATGCCGGTGTTGTACAGCTGTCCGCAAAGGTTGGGACAACCAATACGTATCGACTCCTCTTTTCACCTCACGCAAACGGTTCTGATAGTCCCGTTGGGAATCCAGGTCATTGGGAGAATATAAACCAGCCAAAGCTTCAACCTGGATTTTTTCCTCTGCATCCATCAAATTATAAGCCGAAAGGTCCGGCATTTGCAAACGCAGGTTACCGCCGTAACTCACATTGATTTCTCCTGGTTTCGGAGTGTAAGTTTCTATTACAATCACACCGTTAGATGCTTTCGAACCGTAAATCGCCGTTGCAGAAGCATCTTTCAGCATTGTGATCGACTGTACACGATCCGGGTCCAAATCGACCATCGTCTGCACGTCAATCTCGAAACCATCCAGTATCAATAAGGGCTGATTCGGATAAGTATCGTATTCTCCCTGCAAAGACACCAAGCTATTGTCTCCGGCCCCTCCGGCAGGCAGCGTGGAAGAACCACGCATACGCATGTCCGGTAAACGGTTCGGATCCGAACCCGCACTGATATTTTCCATGATCCGGAAACTGGGTTCAATGGTAGACAAAGCCTTAGCAATACTTGTAGTACTGATCTTTTTTAATTCATCCCCTTTTACCGTCACCGCAGAACCGGTAAATCCTTCCTTTTTACGGGAAAACATACCGGTAACCACAACTTCATCCAATTCAGTCTCTGCTTCTTCCAGAACAACCCGCAAAGGTTGTACTTTTCCATTCTCTATTTTAACAGGAATCTCTTTGGAATTCATTCCCACAAAAGAAAATTCCAGAGAGATACCCGGAGTTTCTGTTATTTCAAGACTGAATTTACCGTCAATATCCGTTGCCACCCCTATCGTGGTACCTTTCACCACAACCGTAACTCCTGGTAGTACCCCTCCTTTAGAATCGACTACGACACCTTCCAGCTTAATTAATTTCTGGGGAGCAGCCATATCGGCCCCGGCTTGTTTCTTATAAATAACAATAATCTGATTTTCAATCTCATAACTAAAATCAGAACCACGCAGACATTGTTCCATCACTTCATTTATATTTCCCGATACAACGTCTACGGAAACGTTTCCAATAGTATTTATAACTTGCTCATTATAAGCCAATCGGTAACCCAACTGTCTCTTTATTTCTTTAAAAGCTTCTTTTAATGAAACATTTTCCAGACGTAATGTCACACTCTGTCCGGCAGCTTCAACCACTAAAGGTTCGGTTAATATAAACAAAGTAAATAAGGATAACCGGATCCATATTCCTGCCCAACGGCAGACCTTTCCCCACCCTATTCGATTCTCTCTATTATTTTTCATATTCTCATTAAATTACCTATTCCTCTCTTTCAACGGATAATGACCGTCCGGCCTTTCAATTCAACATCCAGTGTACGGGTCTTCTCCAGTATATTCATTACCTGTTTTAACGAACTACTCCGTTCAATTTCAAAAGAATAATATTCATTCTGTTTATCACTATCTACAAAAAATACTTCAATATCATACCAACGAGCCAATTCTCTCATGATATATTCCAGAGAACGGTTATCAAACAAAAAATACCCGTCGATCCAGCTTGTTGCCGAAGCTCCGGCTTTTCCAACCACCCAGCGTTCTTCCATCAACTGTGCTTGTTCTCCCGGTTTCAGTAAAACCTCATGCTTTCCCCGGCTTAACCGGATACTTCCTGACAACAACACAGCCGAATAAGGTTCATCTTCGTAATGACGGATATCGAAACGGGTTCCTAAAACCTTCACGACATTTCCTGCCGTTTCCACCCGGAAAGGCCTCAAGGAATCACGTGCCACGTCAAAAAATACCTCTCCGTCACAAGCTACCCGACGCTCTCCTGTCGGAAAAACTACCGGAAAACGTACAACGGATTCCGCATTCATCCATACTTTCGTCCCATCCGGTAAGATCATCTTATAATCCGTTCCTCTGGGTGTCCGGATCTCATTATATTGAGAAGAGTCTGCCCGCTTCACGTTTGCAGTCGGTTCATAACGGGCATACCCATCCTCAGCTAACAAGAAGCCTCCATCCAAATTGTAAGCAGAATCTCTGTTCAATGCAATCTCTTTACGGGAGGCCAGCCGAATGACCGGCAGAGAGGAGTCTGTTAGTCTCTCTGCCAGGTCCTGATCTGTTTGCTTCACTTCATTTCGCCAATAAAACCAAACGCCTTCCCCCATACACAACAGCAGAACAATCCCTGCTGCCCAACACCACCATCTCCGCCGTCTGTATCTCACAATCCGACGCCTAATATTCAATTTCAAACGTTCACGGGCCTTTTCCTTATCGGACAACTCCAATCCAGCCATCTTACACCTGACATACTCCCGTCTACTGATTTTTTTATAAAAATCTTGATGCTCCGGTGTTTTCAGCCAGTTTTCCAATGCCCGACTTTCCTGTTCGTTTAAATCTTCCAACAGAGAATGAATAATCAAACGCCTAATCACCTCTTCACTGTCCGTTCTCATAGCTAATCAAAAAGAGTTATTCAGCATCTTCTTTATCCCGGGAAAGGAAATCGTCCAGCGATGCACTCGGAAAATCCATACCTTCCCCCCGGAAATTTTTCATTCGTAAATAAATTAAATAACGGCTCAAAATATTGAATCCTTCATCCATCCCTTTCATCAGACTGTTTTCAGAAGAACGCCATACCCCACCACTACACGAGAAACCACCGACATAGACATCGGAAATTTTACCTCTGTCTTTCAATTCTTGCCAAGGTTTCGGAAATTCGGTGGACGACATCGATACGTTCAGATACATTCCCGCATCCTGCCATGACTTCAGGTAACTAGCCGTACTCGCATCAAGTGGACCACCGAAAGAGTACTCATCGGCTAGTTTTCCAAAAGCATGTCCTCCGGCTTCATGGCGCAGAATCTGGACAAAATTATTCGGGAAAGGCTCCTCAGATACCGGGCAAATAGCGACTCCTTCTCCAGATTTGGTCAGGTTGGCTACCCCTCCGTAACGTTTACCGTTAGCCATCACAATCACAACATCCTGAGTCGGAATATAGTCCAAACCTGCACCCTCAATACTAGTCTTGACAAACTCCTGAATAGCTGTATAATCACAGTTCATACCGGTTCCGAACTCATCATAAGAACATTTGAATCGGGTATTTACTTCCTTAGGTCCTCCATAAGTCGCATTATAGTCCGTACATCCAGATTCGGCAGACTCAGCATGCAGCAAGATAAATCCGAAGCGTTCCGAATAAGTTTTGAAAGGCTCCAGTGACTCCATACCCTCCATCGCTTCCTGGCAATATAAATCATAAACCCCCGATTCAATTTCTTCTTTCGTGAAACCATCTCCAATCAAAATAAAATTGAAAGTAATACGCGGGAAATCAGGTACTGATGCAAAAGGATCATCATAAGTCGGTTTCTTCCAGATCACAGTATGTCCGTCGTAAGTTTTGTACATCTGACTCAAAGATAACGGGAAGCTCAATCCCAGTACTTTATTTTTCAGATGCAATTTCGTGCGGTTGAAAAACTCACCTGTATTGGGCTCTAACTTGAAAACCATCTTGAATTGACCGTCTTCGTTTTTTGTTTCCTTAAGTGTTACCCAGCTCACCTCCTCTTCGTCAAACTCTACATCAAAAGGTATATTACATTCAAACGAATGTGTCAATTCTGTCATATCATATTTGGCAAACAGCTTATCGTTGTCCAATTTCCATTTGGGTTCCGGATATTGGGTCACTTTCAATGTATCGTTCAGATTACTCTGAGTGTCCTTCAGATAAACCATAGCCTCCCGGATAACATTGGAATTGTTCACAGTCAAAGTTAAAGCCAGATTCCGGTCAGTCACCGCCTTGGTGACAGGAGCTGTTATCCAATCCACGCCTTCGCTGAAAGTTACATTCAAGGTGCCGTTTGACCGGTAAGGAACTTTCAAGGAAGTATGGTTATACAAAGCGATGAACTCTTTTTCGTTGATTTCCAATACTCCTTTTTCCAGCTGATATACCGGCAAATTCCAGTTTTCTGTTCCTGCCTGAACCACCAGGCGTACTTTTCGTTCTACTTCAGTCGTATTTTCAATTACCGCAACCTTTACCTCATATTCTCCGGCTTGTCCACTTACCGGCTCCACCGATAACCATTCGGGAATATTTACAATTTTCCAAGCCTCACTAGAAGTTACCTGAATAACCTGCTCTGTTGCCAGAGAACCGAAACGCAGGGAACTCTCCGAGACTTCCAGCCGGGGCGTATCTACAGGATCGTCGTCGTCTGAGCAACCTCCTAAAAAGAAGGCTGCTCCCAAAAGAAACAATAAATTAATTAAATATTTCATATCACATATTTTTACTTGTTAAAATGCAAGGAACGGACGAACTTCTCCATAACTTCCGGCCAGATCTCCATAGACATGCATCGTTTCCCACCAACCATTTCGCAAATAAAATTTAAATACCATCGGATGTACCTGATAATCGGTTTCTGTCGAGGTATAAATCCGGTTGAAATAATCTGCCTCCCATGCATTGGTCTGATCAATGATAAAACTGACATCATATCCATAGAAATAGAACTCATTGCCTCCATTATCAACGATCAACTGGTTAATAGCTTTACGTTTTTCTTTCATGGCTTCAGAAGGCTCCTGCCCAGCTTCACCATCAGGAGATAAAACCTCCCCGTCAATCCAGCCTACCATTGCCTGTACTTCTTTAATAGCCGGCAGATACCATCCGGGATTTCCATTCTCGTCATTCAAATCACTGACATAAGCAGCTACAGGATAATGAGTTTTCCAATCGGGGATCTGTTTGTAAGCTTTCATATTCTCCTGTCCGTCTGTCTCACTACGGGCAATTACTCCCACATTATTAGGATCCTCCGGATGGATTTCATCATAAGGTAATCCTGTACGATACAACAGATTCAGATCCCTGTGAGCTTTCAAAGCTACCACTTTACCATGGGCACCTCCGTCGCTGATTTCATATACCAGACCTAAGGGTTCACCATTGACTACATACAAATCACCTACTTTATAATATTTACTTTGTATAATAGTCAATTTCACTTTCACATCCGTCTGAGGAATCTCAACGATTAATTCGACAGAACGGGAACCGGCTTCTGCAGGTGTAGCACTGATCTTTATCTGATTATTAATATCATCCTGTATCACAGTACACCATTTATCTTCGCTTTCAGGCAGGGTCATTCCCCATAGTTTTGCATTCGTAGAGACTTTTACAATCACTTCATCTCCAGCCTCATTCAAGGTAACCCGGTCTGTCGAAAGTACCAGTGACGGTTTGGTTCCGAGCTGAGTTACAACCACCTCACATGAAGCCGTATTAGAAGCCGCACCGGTACTCAGGGTGATGGTAGCCGTACGATCTGTTTCCAGCTCGGAAACAGTCGCATTCACCTTCAGCACATCTCCCTCTGTACTGATAGAACACCACTCCTGCGCCTCTTCATTAACTTCTGCTTTCCAGTTTTCCCAGGAAGAGTTTACCTTCACCGTTATCTCACCGCCTTCTGTTTTAAAATTAACTTTTTCCTGGTCGGTAGAAATTTTCGCCAAAACACTTCCTTCCTGGATAACTGTCAATCTTCCGTTCACAAAAGGAGTAGCACCATAAGGTGTGCTAAGTAAAATTCCAATAGAACGTTCATTCAAAGTCGGATTAGCCTCCACTGATAACAGGTATTTATCCGTTTCCCCTTCTTTCAGTTCCATTTTTACCCATCCCGAAGCCTCTACATTATATTTCTCGACTGTCGACAAAACTTCAATATCAACACTACCTCCGGCAGCATCTATACGGACAGTATCCGGATTCGCCACGATCATCGGCTCATTTCCCATTTGTTCGATAGCCAAAGTATCGGTGAAACGGTTACCTCCGACACCACCGGATACTTCCAACGTTGCACGACGGGCTGTCAACAATTCATTAAATTCGGAAGTCAGTAATAATTTTGAATTTTCTGCATCGAGTTGTACGGTAATCCAATCGACCAAGGTATCGCCACGCCACTTGTACTCGATTTCCGGACTGAAAGTCATATACATCACTTCCCTGGTTTCTTCTTTCGGAGAAAAAACGACTTTTTCCGGAGAAAACATAATAGACATTTTATCTCCGGCCTTTTGGACCACATCCAGGTACAAAGTTTTCATATTTTCCCCTTCCCCTGAAAAAATTTTCACCCGGGAAGAGCGCACTAATGTATCCAGATTCTGTAAAGGACTGATCACCAATTCTTTTTCAGAAACTTTCAATTTACACCATACACTGTCTTCCAATGGAGACATTTCCGCACCCCAGGGATAATTGGATTTCATTGCCAGTTTTTGTTCTCCACCCATTGCCGGAAACTCAAAAGTTGTTTGATTTCCGCCAATTGTCAACTCAACAGGCATATCGAGCCCATCATCATCTTTACAGGCAACGATACCCCATACGATGAACACGAATAAAACACTAAAAAATAAATATTTTGTCTTCATAAATTTATATTTAATGGTTAACCATTTTTAAATAGCAACGGATAACATGACAGTAACTCCTGTATGTTCCGGAAAATAGCGGCATACTCCCCCGGCACATTGTATTCCCTCCCGATTCCGGCCATAATCGACAGATGCCCGCAAGCTACGCCAGCTGTAACTCCCTCCGACACGATAATAAT
>ENA-ORRE01001368-ORRE01001368.1-human-gut-metagenome-genome-assembly--contig:-NODE-1368-length-16414-cov-2.837521_pt1 | contig 16414 bp, 19 predicted proteins | sample MGYA00242171_ERZ509126 | MGnify/ENA primary metagenome ERZ509126 (study PRJEB26280, sample SAMEA2338648) | human gut metagenome | biome: human gut; feature: human-associated habitat; material: faeces... | reverse complement strand
CGAGTGATCCACCGAAGCGGACGCACGCCCCTGCTGCCGTTGTACGCGTTGTTGTTGTTCAACGCCCCCGAAGTGTTGACATTGCGCACATTGTACGAGTTGCCGGAATTCGGCGGCGGGGCGGGCAGAAGGCGAAAAGAAAACCTACAAGGCGTTCCCCAAACGGTTTTTATACTCTCGCTTTGTCCCGCTTCTTCCACGCGGCGATCATGTACTTTACTTCAAGGGCAAGTTTCGACCAATATTCGCAACTCTTCATAGAAATAAAGCCCATTTCCTGCGAAAGCTCTATAAAAAATAGAAGCTCCTTGCAATAGGTCAACGCCTTTGCTTGTAGCCTCTGCCGTTGTCTGTGTTCGTCCGCTTGCCGCAAATCTAATTCGTTCGCTTCAAGCGTCATTTCGTAAATATCAACCGCTTTTTCCTGTATGCGGTTCACCAGCGTAAAACGGTATTTTTTCGGGTAACGCTCCGTGCTGTTCGTGATCGTGAAGGTATGCTTTACAAGGTCTTTCGCCTTCATAATCACATTGAATTCGGACGGCTCTTTGCGTTCCCTCTCTTGTCCCTGCATAAATGCACCTTGCCTTCCTGATCCTCTGCAAAAGCGCGGTATCTTCCGCGCACCCCTCAAAATCAAAGCCCGCCGCCGTCAAAGTTATGGTTGCTTCGTGGCCTGTGGGCGTGATCCCGTGAATTGTCACCGCCTCGCCGCCGCACATGTCGCACGGCGGGCGAAGCTCTGTGAAGATATTCCCGATAATGTACGACAATTCCGCGCCCTTGCAGGCGCACCGCGTCAACATTCTATCCGTTGCAACGCCGCGTTCCAAACGCCCGTTGCGGTCACGCCGTCCAAATCGTCAAAGAGGATCAAGAACGGGTTTGTTGTAATGTCATTGAAAAGCACGGCTTCCAGCATTTCAATTCGCGCGGTGTTGTTCTGGATCAGGTTCAGCAAATGCCCCGCGGCGTCTTCGTCAAGGACATTTTGCAAGGTTGCGAACCATGCGTTGAAGTCGTTTTCTGCGTCGGTCTTAAAGTCGTTCATGTAGGCTTCAAGGGCGGCGTACTGCTGATCGCCCAAAAGCTCCAAACTTTCCATATAGGAAACAAGATCGTTGAATTCGTCAACGCTCATTTCCTTATAGTCAGCAAACCACGCTTCAAGTTGCGCGTTGAATGCGTCGGTGTCTATCTGATCCACCACGCCCGCAACCACGCCGCACAAGGAACCATCAAGGCGGCGATCTGTTATGTTTGCCTGTGAAATGGCCGTAACGCCTGCGCCTACAAGCACATCGGCAAGACACAATTCGTATGCGTCCGCGTCCCTCTGCAAAGCAGGGGCGACGGGGGAAGTTGCAGGCGCGGAAGACTTCACCGCAACGGAAATTTTGCGTTCGGTCAAGTCCCACCGTACAACAATTCGGTCAATACGGTTCAACACGCCGTCCGCGGTTGCCAGCGTTACGGGCAAATCGCTTGTGTTGTAATAAAAATAGCCGTTGATCCACGCTTTACCCGTTTTCACGGCGACGGCCATTCCTGAACCCGCTACCACTTGAAGGCTTGTGGAAGGGACAGGGAACACGCCGTTTCCAATGAATGAAGCAAAATATTCAGCCCATTCTTCCGCGCGGTACACGCGATCGCCGGAAACACTGTTGAAGAAACTTGATTTTTCCATATTTGCACCCCTTTACTTTGTAATCTGCCTGATCTGTGTAATCAGGGCGGGCAAGCTCTCCCCGAAAGTAATGTCTATTTCCTCCATGTTCTGTTGATAGGTTTCCGCAACCTCCGTTATCCGAACATTGATTTTTATACCCCACCGTTTATTAACGCATGTCACGCGATCGCCCAAGTCGTAATCTTCCCTGTACTTCAAATTCGCGCGCGTGTTGATCGTGCTGGAAAAGCTCAATGTTTCGGCGTATTGTTCCAGCTCCGACGCGCCGCGCTCTTCAAGACAGGCTAAATATTCTTCATCGGTGCGCGTGATCTCTTCGTCGTTCTCGTTGGTGTACTTCTTCGTAATGTCCGTTGCGTTCACAAAGACTTCTTCACGGTCAAGGCCAGCCGCGCCGCCGCCAACTTCGGCCACAACGCGCGGTTCGGCTTCTTCGCCGCCCACATAAGCCGTTGATTTCAGGTTTTCAATGCTGTTTGTGTATTCCTGTTCCGTGATATTATCGAATTCCTGTGAAAAAATGCACGGCGGGTTTTCGGTTTGGTCTGCGGTCAAATCGCGGCCTTTATACACACTGAAATAGTGCTTTCCGGTCTTCACATCGGTTCGCAACCGGAAGCCCAATTTTGCCGCCTTCGCCGCGGTTTCCACGGCAAGAAGGGCGTTTGTGAAGGCTTCGGAAGTATAGTCTATTTTCCCGCTTCCGGTGTCTTCGTCCGTGGGATCAATTAAGACATTCGGGATCGCGCGGGCGGCCACTTTCGGGGAAACGACCGTTTCGCGGACAATCCGGTATAAAATATCCTGCGTCCCGCTCGTTGCGGTGATCTGATCGCGTACAATGCGCTTTCCGATCCATTGCGTGATAAACTTTCCTTGCACTTCGATTTCTTCAAGCCCCTGTGAATTCTTGCTAATGTGAACATACCTGATTTCTGCCGCCTCGGTGTCCCCGCGCTTCATTATCAGGTTGTTTTTTACCAGAAGGGAAACATGCTTGCTTGTGAAAGGCACAAGCAACTTGAATTCGCCCGCCGACCAATACCGCCGCGTCCAGATTAACGAATTGATTTCATCAATTACGCCGTGCAATATCATGTCGCGGTCATAAATATATAGCTCCATTCGTCACACCCCCAAATAAAGATCGTCGTGATAAATGGATACTTCCAAATTTTCAAGGTTTTCTTCCGCGGAATACCTGTAAAGGTTATCACCGACCGAAAGTTGAAAATATGTGCTGTCCACATCAAGATAACGGAACGCGTCAGAAGTCACGCCGTCGCGTTGTAATGTTACTTCTTTTTCCCCGTATCCCGTGGACACGCTCAAAATGTCGCCAGCTTGAAGCGTGATATTCAGCTTTATAAACTCCTGTGTGTCCACATTCAAAAGGGAAGGATTTTTGACAACGCCAAGCGCGCGGAACTCTGCGCGAATACCCGCTTGCACATCACCTTCGTTATAGACATTCACGATCAAAGAAGGCTGTCTATACCCGATTTCCCAACCTTCCGCAAGAGGGATTTCAACGGGGAATTCAAGGCCGCCGATCCATGTCGCTATATCATCCCGCGTCTTTGCCTCTTTTCTCCAAAACGGATTAAGGCAAAGAAGCTGTATTGTGAAGTCCTGAAAAATAGCCTTCCGCGTGAAGGCGGGCGCGTTGTCGATCTTGCAGTCAATCACGCGCCGGAAGTCGCCGCATTCGTATGTCAGTGTCGCGGAATACTGCGGGTTTAACACACGGTTCATTTGCCTTCGGTAATCCCGCATTCTGTCCTTGTCCCGCTCCCTGATACTTCCGACAATCTCAATTTCGCGGGATTGAATGCGGTTGCCTAAATAGGTGTCGCCGTCCTGTCCCATGCTGTTAATGCTGTAAATCTCGTTGCGCACATCAGAAAGGCCGCTAACCTCGTTTGTGTGAAAAATAGAAGCGTGGGAAAAGGTGATACTTTTCCCACGCTCATTCGTATAAATCAGCTTTTCGATTTTCTTTGCCATCAGCCCATAACCTCCCGTGCAATCAAGCGGAATTGCTTTGCCGCCTCGCGCTGTTGTTGTGCATAGCTCGTTTCGTTCGCATAGATATTTTGAACCACTTGCACGCCGCGGGCGGCGTTGTCGTTCCTGCTGATCCTTCCGGACGGTCTTTGCGGCTCCGGAACGGTTGAAGCCGTCGCCCTGCGGATTGTCTTTTCAACATTCTGCATTTCACGGGCGAAGCCTTCGCCTAAACCTTCGGCCATGTATGCGCCGATCCCTGCAAATACCTTCGACGGGGAAGCAATCTGCATTTCCGCTTCTACGGCGGCGACAATTTCGCGCATCATAGAACGCACTTTGCTTTCCAGCCACCCCGACATATTTTGAAAGCCCTGCCAGATACCGCGCACCATTTCTTCACCCGCCGCCGTGAATTGCGATACAAACCCGTTGATCGTCGTTAAAATCGACTGTATGATCTGCGGGATTTTTGCCGTAATCTGCGGCGTGCCCTGCACCATGCCGGACGCTATGGCCTTGTCAATATCAACGCCCGCCGCGGTGAACTTCGGTTGTTGCGCGGTGAAGGCGGTAATAATCGACTGGACGATCTGCGGGATAATGTTTGTAATATTCGGCGTTCCCGTTGTCATGCCGGAAGCAATATACTTCGTCATGTCAACGCCGATCTGATTAAGGCGCGCCGCCTGCGCTGTAAGCCCTGCTGTTACCCGCTCGACAATGGCCGATACCGCGCCGTCAAGCGCGACGATATTCGCTATAATACCATCGTTTACGGCTCGCACGGCTTCTTGTGCTGTAAGTGTGCCCGCGCTTCCCATTGCGCCCTGCATGTCCGCGGAAACGGTATCCATACCGCCGCCGAAGCCCTCGCCAACGCCCGCGGCCATGTTGCCGCCAATGTCAGCGAAAACCGTTGAAGGGGAATGAATGCCAAGAAAATTCTTGATACCGTCCACAATGCCGCCAAAGAAGCCCGTTACCTGATCCCACAACCAGCCCGCGGCGTTCTGGATCCCCTGCCAAATGCCGGAAACAATATTACTGCCGATCTCTACGATCTGATATGCAAGGCTTCCGAACGCCTGCACGATACCCGTTACAATCTGCGGAACCGCCTTCACGATTTCGGCAATAATTGTCGGAAGGTTTTGGATCAGGGAAACGAATAGTTGAACGCCCGCTTGAATGATCTGCGGGATATTGGAAACAATGGCGTTCACCAACGCGCCCACAATCTGCGGGATCGCGGGTACAATGGTTTGAATGATCTGCGGCAACGCCTGAATAAGCGCAACCAGCAAATCAATTCCGGCTTGCACGATCTGCGGAATGCTCCCGATCACCGCCGTTACCATTCCGTCGATAATCTGCGGAATAGCTGTAACAATGGTTTCGATAATCTGCGGCAATGCGTCGATCAGCGCGGTTAATAGGTCAATTCCCGCTTGAATGATCTGCGGGATAGAGGCAAGCAGATTTTCGACAAGGCTTGTAATAATCTGTGGAATGGCCGCAATTAGAACGGGGATCGCGGCAATCAGCCCTTGCGCAAGCCCTGTTATCAACTGCAACGCCGCGTCGATCAGCATAGGGATATTTTCAACCAGCGTTTGCACCATAGCAACGACCACTTCAACGATTTTCGGTAACAACTGCGGCAACGCCTGTCCGATCCCGTTTGCCAGCGCAAGGACAATTTGCAACGCGCCTTCGACAAGCAGGGGAAGGGCGGCGATCAACCCGTCAATCAGGGCAAGAAGAATTTGTGTTGCGGCCTGCGCAATCGCTGGAAGCGCGGCAACCAGCCCTTGCACAAGCGCGGTTATCATGTCCACCGCCGCCGTTGTGATCTGTGGTAGGCTTGCTACAAGCCCATCGACCAGCCCTAACACAATTTCGGTTGCAAAGTCCGTTACTTGCGGAAGGATTGTCGAAAAGTCTTCAATCAGCCCCGCAAGGGCTGTCCCGAAGGTGTCGGACATTTTGGAAATATCGCCGTTCGCGGAAGCTGCGCCCGCCGAAAGCTCGTTGACAAAATCAGAAAGGGCGGGCAACGCTTCTTCGCCAATCGGAAGAACAAAATTCGTTTTCAGCACGCGGCCAAGCCCCGACATAGCGGAACCGAAGTCGTCATATTTAACGGCGTTGATTTTGGAAAGCGCGTCGGTTGTGGTGCTGATCTCCCCGTTAAGGTTCGTCAACGCCTGCATACCTTCAACGCCCAAATCTTCCCACATCGTACCGAACAAGGCCACGCCCGCGGTATTCTGCGCTAAAGGATCGTCCATTGCGAAAAGGGCGGTTGTCACATCGTCAAAGGCTTTCGCGGCCTGCTCCCCGCCTGCGGCAAAGGCCGCCGCGGTTTCATCGGCGTTCAAGCCTATATCCTTGAATGCCTGCATTGTGCCGTCTGATCCGTCTTTAACCCTGATCCCGAATTCCTTTACCGCGTCGCCCAGCTTGTCAACGGAAAAGGTGCCAGCGTCCGCGCCGTTTGCAAAGCTGTTGAACATGTCTTCCGCGTCCAGCCCTAACGACTTGAAATGCACGGAATATTCGTTGATACTGTCCAGCAAATCCCCGTTTTTATCAAGGCCGTTTTGCGCTCCCTGCGCAATCAGGTTGAACGCCTCTTCACCAGATAGCCCAAACTGATCCATAAGCATATTGACGGCGCGCATTTGCTCTTGAATATCAAAGCCGAATGTATCGCGCAACATCAAAGCGTTTTGTGTCAGCTCTTCAATTTTCGTCGGATCAACTTCGCCGGAAGTCTGCGCCACGGTTGCCATTGACGCGGCTATATCGTCCATGTTCTCCCCGAAGTTGTTGTTGTAGATACGCAACATTGCGTCTTCAAAGCCGTTCGCGGCGGCCTCCGCAATGCCTGTTGACGCTTCAAAATCGTTCATTGCGCCTTTGACTTCATCAGCGAAGCCCACGGCGTACCCGATCCCCGCAACCATAGCCGTTCCAATGGCGGCCACGCCTACGCCGATCGTTTTCAAACCTGTTCCAAGCGCGCCAGCTACGGAAGAAACTTTGCCGCCCAATCCGTCCAGCGCGCCGCCTGTGCTTTCGGCTTCCTGTGAAATATCCTCCAAGCCGTCCGAAAAATCGTTTGAAGCGTTGCGCGCCTCTTCTAATCCTGCGTCAAGGTTTCTGATCTCGTTTTCCGTTTTAATCATTGCGGCGCGGGCGTAATTCAGGTTTGTTTCCATCTTTTTAGCCGCTTCGGAAGTCCCTTGCCCCGCGTCCTGATACTTTTTCAAGGCGGCTTCCGCTTCGGCAACCTTCTTTTTCTGCTCTTCAAGCCGCTTGTTCAAAACATCTTGCTTCGCGGTCATTGCCTCTATGCTGTCGGCGTTCCCCTCGAAAGTTGCCGAAACAACCTTCATTTCGGACGCAATGGCCTTCAAAGAAGCGTCGATTTCTTTACAAGCCTTCTTGTATTCCTGTTCGCCGTCAACGGCAATTTCGGTTTTGATCTGGTCTTCTTTTCCGGCCACTTATAACCCCCCTAACACATCGTCAATGTCCGCTTCTTTTTCCTCCGGTTTGAAGCGATCCGGATTGAATTCTCTGTGAATTCGGAACAAAGCAAGGATTTTATACGGTGTCATGCGCCACACTTCGCGTTCCGGCCAGTGTAGAAGCGTAACGCCGATATAAAGCAGGCGGGCAAGGTCTATTACTCCTTGCCCGCCTGTGCGTTTTTTCTCTCTTCTTCCGCATATTCCGGTTCGTCGTCTTCATCGTCCTGCGGCGGCTCCGTTGTGCCGCTGTTTCCCATTGCAAACGCCTTGAAAATCGCGGTTTTAACCTCGTTGAAGTTGCCTGTGTGGATCATTTTTCCTACCTGTTTTTCGGTCAACTGCTCTTCGCCGTCGTCTGCGCCCTCATTCAGAAGCAGGGTAAGAAGCCAGCGAAGATTTTTAATGCCGTCTTTGCCTTTCAGCATTTCGGCCAGCTTGTCAAAGCCCCCGAATGTGTCTTGCATTTCGTCAATGACATTCAGGGAAAACAGCAAATGCCGTTCTTTATCAAGGACGATCGGCAAACGCCCGTCTTTAATCGCACTCATAACAAAATAGGGGAAGCCCCGTCAAAGGGCTTCCCCGTGCCTCCTTTTCATATTTTGTTTTGTGACAGGCGGCCAGAATTAGCCGCCCGAAGTGTTGTTCTGTTCACGAACCTTCGTAAACCAGCCTTGCGCCGCGGTTTCTGTGGGAAGTGCCACATGCTCCGCTTTCCAAAGGCCGTCAGGCCGCTTGATAAACTGCCCTGTGATCTCCGGCGTGGTGAATTCGATACTATCGCCCTTCGTCTGGTAACTCTCCGAAGGAATAGCAAACTTCACCTTGTAAAGCCAAATATACTTATACATGCCGTTCGCCTTCTTCGCGCGGAAGCCGATTGCCATATACGGGGGATCGTCGTTTTCTCCTGCATATACAACCTGATCGTCGTCCTGCGTCTGCCCCAAAATGGCCGCAAGATCGGCGGGCATAAGATCGTTTACATTCAGCGTCAGCTCTCCGGAAACGAATTCTTTTACCACTTCGTCCGCGCCGTCGTCCGCGTAAAGGATCGCTTCTGCTACCTCTACGGACATTTCCGCGCTAATGGCCTTCGCCATGCGCACGGGCGTTCCGTATGTTTCTTCGCCATCTTCGCCCACGGTGATCGGCGCGCGGTAAAGATCGCGTAAACCAATAGTTGCCATAGTTTTTATACCTCCGTTTGTTCGTAATATTTCGCTTCAATCGGGACATGGTAAAACCCCGTGTCCCTCTCGTACACTTCCGGATCAATTACAAGCCCGTAAAAGCCCGCCGCCTTCAACGCCTGCTTCACACGGCGCAAAAGGGCGATATAATCGCGTTTCGAGTAAATATCAACCCTGTATGTGTATTCCGTGCCGTGCGTTTCGTCGTCTGCGGCGGCCATATCTTCCGAAGAAACAAGCTGATATGTGATATATGTACCAGCCTTCCCGCGGAAGAAGAGGCGCGCCACATTCGGGCAAAGCGCGTCAAGCGTGGATTTTAACAGGCGGTCAACTGTATCTATCATTCCTGTTCGTCCTCCCATGCCTGCCGCATAGCCGCTTGAACTTCCGGCGTTGCCTTCTGGTGCGAACGCGTGAACCACGGGCGCGCGGGCATGTTGGTTCGCCCGTATTGGTGGACAAAGCCAACGGTTGCGTTCCGCTCCCCGCTGCGGTTTTTCCCGTGCGGGTACACTTCCACGCATTGCCCCGAACCCCGCTTCTTTACGGCGGTGCATTTGATAGAATTTGCAAGATCGCCAGTAACACGGTTACTTGTAAATGTGCGCCGTATTTCCTCCTGTTCGGCCTTCACAAGCACCGCGCCGCCAGCTTTTAACATCTTCGGAACGGCCTTCGCCGCCCGCTCGCTCCGGCGCAAAAACGCTTCCTGCGCCGCTTCAATTCCGGATACCTCAAACCGCGCCATTGCCGTCGCCTCCTTCCGCGCCGCTGTCCGGTTCTTCGCTTTCTTCGACCGGAAGATCGGAAAGCGTCAATTCGGTAATTTCTCCGCTTTTGTTGACATAGGTTTTCAAAACCCTGTACCGCTTCCCGTTCAGCTCCGCGGCCTGTTGCCCCTCGTATTCTTCCGTGTAAACATCAACCTTCAATTCCACTTGAAAGCCCGCTTGCGCGGCCTTGTAGAACTCGGAATAACCCGCGGATTTCACATTGCAAAAAATGGATTTCCGCGCTTCTTCCGGCTCATTCTGGAACCCGTTTGCGTTTACCGCTTCGTCGGGCGGCTTCTGCGCGATCAAGGTAATTTCATCACCCCAACGCATGATAATCACCCGCCAAACTCAAAGAACATTTCAAGTAATCATAGGCCGCGCGGTATTTCTCGCTGTCTTCGGAATATCCGAAGTTTGCCTTTGCGTAAAGGACAATCGCCCGCGTGATAAGGGGATCGCCCGCCGCGGCCTCTTTGCCTTCGGCGGGCGTATCCTCCGGAACATTCACACCGACAAGGCGCAAATCCGCTTTGCAAGCGTCGATCAGGTCTTGTATTTCATCGTCGAAAGCCGCCGTTTTTACGCGTAAGGCGTTTTTCACCTTGTCAAGCATGGTTTATCCCTCCCGAATTACGCGCCTGCGGCCTTTGCGACGACAACAAGGGAATTCTTGTCAATCACCTTGCCGTCAACAAGCATGATCGCCTTCGTTACCATGTCGTCCGTGTCGTTGTCCTCGTACTTCTTCACGGTCATGGTGTAATTGGTGTTCAGCACATAGTCCTTGAAGTTGAACAGGAACGCATACGCGCCGCCCTTCGCCGCGGTTGCCACGGAAGGCACATAGTCGCAACAAATGACGGGGCGGCCAAGCAAGGCGCGTTCCGGCTTGCCTGCAATGCCGTAATTCACACGGCCTACGGGCTGTCCGGTTTCATCGACAAGGCCGTAATACTGCATAAAGGTTTTCTTTGCCATGCACCACACCGCGCCGTTTTCGTATGCCTGCGGCAATGCGGCTTCGGCGTTCACAAGGTCTTCGTATGTGGGCGTGTCGCTCTCGATCTTCTGTCCCTCGTTCGGGGTTTCGGTAAGAATGCCCTTCGGCTGTCCGCTACCCGTGCCGGATACAATGGCCTGTTCGGTTGCCTTCGTCATAGCCTCGACAACATTGTTGACAAGGGTATTTTCAAAGGCCGAAAGTGCCATTGTGTCCACTTCAAGGGATACGGCCACGGCGCAACGCAACTTATGGTAAGCAAAAGTAATGCTTCCCGTGGTCTTCTTCTGCTTGTCGCTCCCTGCGCCTTCCGCTACCCAAGAGGCAACGGGCTTCGCGCTGGAAGTAGGGATAGAAACGCCGCCCTTGTACGCGGTGCGCGTCACAAGGGGAAGGATCATTCCCACGGCCTCCATTTTCTCGACGATCCGGTTAAGAATGGTTGTCGGGATCACCGCGCCATTGTCCGCGGTTTTGGAAACAGCGTCCGTGCGGAACTCTGCGGGAATAGGCGTGCCGCGAAGGGCGTATGCCATAAATGCGCGGCGATATTCCATGCTGTCCAGCGGATCGGCTTCGTTCCTCTGTTCACCGCCTGCGGGGGAAGAGGGGGAAGGGAAGGTGCGGACAACCGCGCCGCCGCTTCTGCCCTCCGCAATGGAATTCAGAAGGTTGTTGCGCTGTTCGGCGGCGGCCATCAGCCCCGCCCGCTCGGTTTTCAGGTTGTTCACTTCGGTTTCAAACGCGGTCAACTGCTCCGCGGTCAGCTCCGCACCTCTCTGCTCGATCTCGTTCGCAATCGCGGCAAGGCGGGCTTCAATTTCCTGTAATCTGTTCATAGTGTCATACCTCCAACATGATTTTTAGTTTTAATAGCTGTGCTTTCCGCGCTAACGCCTCCCGCCTCTCTGCTTCGATCACTCCGTCGAAGAAAGAACGCGCGGATATTTCGGTATCGCTGTTTGCGGGGTAAGATACCGCCGAAACATCGTAAACCTTCTTGATCTTCAAAATGGTTCTTGTGTGCGTGTCCCTGTCGTATGCATCTTCTAAAACCTTGAACGCCCACGACATTTTTGTAATTAAGCCGTTGTTGATCTCTTCGTAAAGGTCTTGTGCGGCACGGCTTTTCGATAAATCGGCAAAAGTAAAGAGGCCGCTTTCGTCGGCCTCTATTCCAAGCGTTTTATTCGATTGTCGGGCAAGCACCTTGCCTTCGTGGTTGTATTGCATGATAACATCGGACATGTCCGCGCCAACAAGCGCGTTCCGGTCTATGACTTCAAAGTATTGCACCCCGTCGAACTCATAGAGAAGATACGGCTTGTTGAAGGTGGTTGCATAACCTTCTACATAGAATTCGCTGTCAAACCTCTTCGTCGCCTTCTTCGCCGCCGCCGTCAACGGAAGCACCATCGACCGATATTCCCGATCCTTCATTACCGGCATTTGTGTTCGCCTCCTTTCCAAGCTGTGAAACTTCGGTGTATTCCTTGCGGATATAGTATTTTTCGCCGCCCTCCACATGCGCCATGTTCCAAATGTCCATAACGCCGTTTCGGTTCAGCAACCCGCGATCGAAAAGCTGTGTTGAAATGTTCAGCTTCGTTTGATTGCTTGCGTATTGAAGCCTGTTCGCGGTGAACACGATTGCGTTTCCGTGGGCGATTTCCCGCGGCGTAAAGGTCATGTTTGACATGACAAGGGATAATTGCAGGGCGAAAGGCTCTATTTTCCCTTCGTAATACGCGTTCCATTCGTCTTCGGTGTATTTGTTTTGAATGATCCCCGCCGAAGTGCCGAAGTAGTTAAACACATTTTCGTTAATCTGCCCCATTTGAACCGCGTTGACGGTGAAGGGCTTGCTATCAACCTGTTTTACATCTGCGAATTTCTGATCGTAGATAATCATTCCGCTTTGATTGTCCGCGGAAAGGTTGTCTTCGGTGAAGCGTTCCCGCTCCTTCTTTATGTCCTCCGGCGAAAGCATGTTAGCGATACGGGCAAGGAACCGGATCGAAGCCGAATTTTTAACGCCGTTTATAATGCCCTGATTGTTCGCGTGGATCAACTGCATTGTTGGCCGCAAGGCGCGGTTGTCCTCTCCAAAAAAATCGTCTGAATATTGAAATTGCGTCAAAATCCCCACGCGGTCAAACTCGATCGCCGCCCGCTGTCCGTTGGAAAAGGTGTACCGCAAGAAGGGCGCGCCGCCGACCTCTAAAACCTCGCAATTTTGCGGCAATAGGGGATAATAACCCGCTATGCCGCCGAATTCGTCTTCAAGAGGCACAATAAAAGCCGTGTTATTCACGGCAAGGATTGTCGCCAGCCTGTAAAGAAACTTTGTCGTGTCTTGAAACGGGTTCGGCCTGAACTGCAATGTTCGTTCAAGGTGCTTTTTCGCGCTCCCCGTAATTTCCGGCTTCAATTTGCTACAAAAAGTAGCGAATGAATGAATAGCCGCCCGCGTGATCTCCATTTCGTACACACTTTCGGGCGCGTTTGTGAAAACGGGCGTGTACCCGTTTAGCATTTTGAAGTAGCCCGTTGGAACAAGGTTGTTCCGCGGCCTTCGGAAGATAGTTTCAAACACTCCCATTTTTCAAATCACCCCGCATTTTTCAGCATTACGCCGATTTCGTTATAGTATTTTTGCCGGACGGTCATTGCATCAATGACTGATACAAAGCCGTCGATCCGCGCCCGCTGTTCAATCTTGACAGGCCGGAACTTGCGCGTTTCCATGTTGTGCTTTAAGGCCACATTCAGGAAATGCGACTTTAACAAGCTGTTATCCGGTATTTTGAAATTACCATCAAGCAAAATCCCTTCAAACTCGCGGATCACGCCCGCAAGGTTTTCACCCTGAAAAACATCGTCCATGTGGAAGCCGTATGCCGCCATGTCGTCAATCAGGTATTGCGCGCTGTAACGGTCATACCCGACTTTCAGCACATAGATTTCATATTTTTCTTTCAGCATGACGAACCAGTTATAAACATCTTTGTAATCTACATAGTTTTCGCCGGAAAGGGTAACAACGCCCTTTTGCACAAATATGTCATAGGGTACGCCGTCGATCGCCGTTGCCCGCTCGACGCGGTTTGCAGGCATAAAGAATTGTGTGAACGCGTATAGCTTGCCGCCGCGCTCCACAATGACGGTTGCTGCGGTAAGGTCTGTTGTCTGCGAAAGGTCAATGCCGCCCACGGCGTAAGAATGCCGGAAGTCTTCAAGCGTGATTTCTGCCGTTGCGCCTTCTACTATGTGCGCGTCAAGCCACGCAATAGAAGAATTCTGCTTGATATTGCAATACTTCGTCAGGAATTCGGCCTTTTTACTTGCGGACATTTCCGCAACCGCTATTTCCTCGCGGAAGAAGTCAGGGAACACGGAAACGCCCATGTTCGGGTTTGCCTTCTTCAACTCTTCAATATCGTTCCATTTTTCCACATCGTCAATCATGTAGAGGAACGGCAAAAGGCGGCGTTCCTTGCTATTGCCTTTCAAGAAAGCCGTGCTTCGCTTCATCAATTCATCGTAAATTCCGTCGTTCTCATAACCCGCCGTTGACGTTGACAAAATAAGCGGTTGTTTTCTGGCTCCCAGTGCCGACGCCATAACGTCGTATTGCTTCAAGCCCTGATCGCCCGGCCACGCTTCCATTTCGTCGTTTAGGACAAAATGCGGGTTGAAACCGTCGGACTTTTTAGAGTTGAACGCGATCTTCTTTATGGTCGTGTTGAACTCCTGAATATAAATATCCGAACGGCGTTTCTTGCTAATCTCGGAAAGTTCTTCGTCCTGCTGCACAATCTGATAAAATGCGTCGTATGCAAGATCGGCCTGTTCCAATTTTGGGGCCAGACAGTACAGTTTTGCGCCGTATTCTCCGTCTATATATGCCATGTATGCCATGATCGCGGCGGCGAATAGTGTTTTACCATTCTTTCTTGCAACTACCAGAAAAACTTCCCTGAATTGCCGGTACCCGGTGTTTTTGTCCAGAATACCGAAGATCGCGGAAACGATCGCTTTCTGCCACAATTCCAACTTTAGAAGGTCGTTTCTGCCTTCCGAATGGTGACAGTAGTTTTCTATGAACTTGATCGCCTTGTTGGCCTTCTTTTGGTCGAAAACCCATTCCCCGTTCTTGATACCCTCAACCAGAATTTTATAGATCGCTTTGATCCATTTACCGGCCCGAATACGCCCCGACGTGATCGCGTCATGGTATTCAAAAATATAATTATGTGCCTGCTTATTCATCACGAAGCGCCGCCAATTTTGAAACTTTTTTCTTCTCTTTTGGCGGTAAATATTCGATCAACTGGTTAATAATTTGGGTATATTGCCGCGCGTATTTTTCATAAATTGCCGTTGAAGGGTGGGCTTTTATGAATTTCTGCGAAGCGTTTTTCGTTTCGGTTGTCAGGCCTTCTTTTTTCAATTCTGTTTTGGCCTGCAGAAGTGCGACTTTCAGGAAGGCCGCTTCGTCAATCACTGAATTTACAAGGGTTCGCCGGTCCTCGTCTTCGATCCCCGCGAACATTTCAGAAAGTTTTGCTTTCTCTTTCTTTATCCTTCCTTCTGTCAGATAATTAGTTCTTTTTTGTGGTTTGTTTTTCGTTGTCGTCGTATTTTCTGGCATATTTTAACCCCCCTTCTATGTGCGCGCGACTTGCAGAGTTTTTTTGACCTCACTCCCTCGGTTCTCTTTGGAAGGCCCGAAATAGAAATACCGGGGGGTGGGGTTCGTGGAATGGAAAAATATTTTTTATTTGCAGTTCTGAAAAATCTGCGAATTTTCCAGAACTGCTTTTTCACAGAAGGGGTCGTGAACGGAAATAACAGTTCCAAGTTATCGAAGGACAACGCCACCGCCGGATCGTTTATGTTCTCCGGCGTCAATTCTTTTTTGTGGTGAACTATTATTCCTGGGTTGATGTCTTCAACCCTTCGCGCTCCGGCCAGAACTTCGGCCATGCAACGTTCACACCTGCCGCACTGGAACCGGTAATATGCGTCGCGTGTCTTTCTCCACTCCTTCGACGTATAGAAACCGTTTGTCCATTCTTTCGCCATTCGTTCACCTTCTTTCATTCTATCCAACGGCGCCGGCCTTTTCTGACCTACTTTCCGGGCGCCTGCTGCCTGCTGCCGCTTTCTGGTTCTATAATCTCCATGTGTACCGCTATCAGATAACAGAACTCCTTCCGGTATTCGTAGAACAACCGGCGGCAACAATACGTTTCCCCCAACAACTCCCAAGGTGTGTTGTATAACAGGCTTGTGTATAGTTTGTCGATAATGTGGCGCCGGACCTCTGGATCAGTTCCTTCCAGTGGCAATTCCTTTTTCGCTGCCTTTATTGCTTCCGCTGCCTTTCTGTCAAAGTCTGTATGTTTGCCCGCCCTGCGCCTGCTCTGCCGCTTCTGGTCGCCGTGAACGATCGCTTTTACTATTTTCTTTGTATCTTCGTCTATCGTGTGCGCCAACCGTGGCGGCCCCCTTTCCCTGTGTGTTTATACTATCTCTGTGCCTTCAAGGTACTTCCAGAACTCCGCTTCTGTTTCCCCGTCCGAAGTTCTTCTTCCTGCCATAAGATAGCAACAATCATTCCCCCAGTACACGAACGGGGCTTCCGGACTTATTGCACACGGTCCGATCGGCTCCGTCTCTCCGTTTTCATAGTCAATAGATTTCAGGTCGATCAGATCCAGAAATACTTCTGACACCGCGCAAACGTTCCGGCCTTCCTCTGCCTGTAAGATCCGGATCAATGTCTTCCCTTGCTGCTGCATGATGTTCGTTACTCTATAATCTATCGTGCAACGTTTGAAGGCTTCCGGAAGATTGAAGATCTCTTTCTGTTCAATTTCGTACTGGTTCCCGAAGTCTTTTTCTGCTTTGAATACTTCACCGACTGCCGGAAGTTCGCCGCATAACTCAATAACTGCCGCTTTAGCTTCTTTCGGGAACATTCCCGCTTTGAACCATAAAACCCACCAACCGGAAGAAAGGTAATAGCCTTCTTCCTCTTCGTCTGTTTCCGGCGTATGCCCCACCGTAAGGCCTGCGCCTGTGTATGCTGATTTCAACATTCTTTTCAGTACCGTTTTTTTGAAGAACATTATTTCTTCCCCCTCTCTTTGTTTGCTTTGAAGAACTGGCACTTTTCACACGGCGCCCAGTCC
>ENA-ORRE01001363-ORRE01001363.1-human-gut-metagenome-genome-assembly--contig:-NODE-1363-length-16426-cov-5.888339_pt1 | contig 16426 bp, 14 predicted proteins | sample MGYA00242171_ERZ509126 | MGnify/ENA primary metagenome ERZ509126 (study PRJEB26280, sample SAMEA2338648) | human gut metagenome | biome: human gut; feature: human-associated habitat; material: faeces... | reverse complement strand
ATAAAAACACGCGGCTTTACTTATTCGAGGCTGAGCCGGTGCCTTATGCATATTATTCTTGATATAAAAAAAGAAAATATATTTATTATTAATAAATTTCTATCATTTTGTGAACATCAAAATGATAGTGGAGATATTATATGCTCATATAGTGAATTACCAATATTTTTAAATATAAATGCTGAAAAGGCAAATGAAGTATTAAACACTTTTTTACGGAAAAAATATTTATTTAAACAAATAAATCATTCTTATGACACAAATAAAAGTGTATATAAAATTAATAATGATGTTGAATCAGAAATTATAAATATTAAAAACAACAATAAATTAATGAATGATGTTGCTAATAAACTAAATAATATATCACTAGAAAAAATGGAAAATATGAATTTAAATGACAAATTTAGTAAAATTTCAAGTATAACTAATACTGAAATATGTTCAATTTTAAAACGAGATTATTATGAATTGTTTATGGCTTATACTATAGATAATCAGAAAAGTGTTACAATATTAGCGGGTGGCATAATAGAAACAATTTTAATATATATAATTAAGAAAAATGACTCAACTATCGGAAATAAAATATATGATTTGGATTTGACACAATTATTAAATAAATGTCAAAATAATAATTATATATCAAGTGTTCCTTTAAATTTTATAAATGGTTTAAAAAAATATCGTAATTTTGTCCATCCTGGAGTTGAAATTAGGGAAAATAAGAAAGGTATAAAGATAGCCGATGAATCAATTGATTTATTATGGGATTTTGTAAATTGGTTAATTGATTATGCTCTATAAAAAAAGAAACCTAGTCCCATTGAACTGAACCCCAAAAGTTGGACAGTTTATAAATAGTTTCTAATTAGAGGATTGCAACCTGTAATTTACAGGTGACAGTCCTTTTAATTTTACTTTAATTCTATCATAATTGTAATAATAAATATAGTCATCAATTGCTTTTATCAAATCATCTAATGTTTCATAATTATCTTCTTGGTCATAAAACATTTCTGTTTTAAGTATACCAAAAAAGTTTTCCATCATTCCATTATCCATACTATTTCCTTTTCTAGACATACTTTGTTTTATACCATTATTTTTTAATCTTTGTTGATAAGAGTCATGTTGATATTGCCATCCTTGATCTGAATGAAATATTAATCCTTCAAGATTATTATTTTTATCAAATTCTTTATTAAGCATATCATTTGAGTATCATTAACTACTGATATGAACTTATAGAACTCCTAAGGTTTATATACTTCCATTTCCTTTTTAACTGCTCCAGGTGTTTTAAAAGGTTCTAATTTGTTATAGAACTTTCTTAAATTGAAATCCCATTGTTTCTCAGCAAAATTACATATTGTTTTAATTGACTTTTGAATATCCGTTTTATATTTATCGGATAAATTAGTTTTATTCAATTGGTTTCTCCAACGTTGATATAAATCACTATCTAAATCGACTAGCTCTACATCCCAAAATAATTTCATAAACGAAATTCTATCTCTATAAGTTTTAAGAGTAGTTGTTCTTATTTTATCTTTCTTATAATCATATACTTTTTGATATGCTTGATAGAAAGTAATATGAGGATTTATTTCGATATCTTTATATTTATTAATATAATCTTTTTCAGCGTGTACGGCTTCTTCATAAGTTATATAAGCCTTAGATTAATGTTGATGTCTTTTACCATCTAGACCATATTCATTTATATAAAATGCATATGCTCTTCCATCTTTAGTTACCTTATTATCAGGTAGTTTTCTTACAGACATTTAATATTATTACCTCCTTATCTTAATGCTCGTAAAATCAATGTTATATCTATTTTATCATAATTATCTTATAATTCGTAATCATCTGATTTATTCTTTGTTGATTCTTAACTCGAGTAGGGTATCCTTAATATCATCCATAGAGTCGGTACAGTGCTCTTTAATTTTTATACTATGAGTAATATTATTTGTTAATACCATTGTTAGAAAACCTTTAGCTCTTAACGATAAATTAGGATCTAATAAGAATTCATCAAATGCTCTGTGTACTTTTGATTTTGCCATCTTTTCACCTCCTTCTAAGTGTTCGGTATACCGTTCACTACAGCCGATATAGTACAAATAAATTTAATTGTCAAGTATTCCGAACAAAAATGTTTTGTAAAACTGACAAAATGTGATATAATGAATATGGAAGAGAATAAGAAGACTTTTAAGGGAGTGAAAATATGAACAATAGTGAAGCATTAACTACATTAATTGTTGGAGGAAGAACTGCAAAAGAGTATTCTCAAAGAGAACTTGCAAGAAGAGTTGGAATAAGTAATTCTTCTTTAAATGATATAGAAAACGGTAGAGTAGCTAAACCAGATCCTGAAATTTTAAAAAGAATTTCAGAAGAATTAGATCTACCTTTGCAACAATTATTAAAAGCTGCTGGATACAATGAGGTTATGAGTTGGTTTTCTCATGATGAATTTAAAAATAAATCTACTAAAGATTTAAAAAATACAATTGAAGAATGTAGATTATTTAAATATGACATTTTAGATTGGGATGCTAATAAAAGAAAAAAAGCATTAAAAATAATGCAAAATTTAAATGAAATAAAATTAGGTTTAAGATTAATTAAGGAAGATGCTGAGACGGATTATACAATCGACAAAGCATTAGAAGATATTGATAAAGAAATGCAAGAGTTAAAAGATATAGCAACTAAATATGATTATAGTAAGTTGCCTAAAGATATATAGGAGGAAGAAATGAAAAAGATAAGTGATATTCAAAAAAAGACAATTGAGTTTATTATTAATTCAGCAAATATTAAGGCTGTTGAAAAATTTAATATAGATAAGAAAGAAATAAAATATTCATCAAAAATTAAGTCGTCAAGGGATATAACATCGATTAATGGTGATGAGGAGATTGCTAGAGCATTTTTAGTTACAGAGTTGGTTAATGTTTATGGATATAAACCAGAAAATTTGGAATTAGAGACAATTTATACTGCTGGAAGACCACATACAAATACAAGCCGTATCGATTTAGTAGTTAGAGATGATAAAAAAGATGCATTTTTATTTGTAGAAATAAAGTCGCCTGATGCTTATGAACAAGATGATCTTGATCAAGATATAGAGGAACAATTATATAAAGTTGCTGGAATGGAACAAGTAGAAGGACATAACGTAAAATATTTAGTATTGTATTCTATAGACATCGATAATATTAATAATATTCAAGATGATTGTATAGTTATTGATAAAGAAAAGTTTTCTTCCTTTAACGAATGGAAAGAAGAAAGAATATATGGTGATGAAATACCAGACCATTATGGTAAAACAAGAAAAAAGCCTTATATTAAAGGAAGCGATAAAGATTTAGAAACAGAATTTACAAATGAAATGCTTAACAGGTTACAAACAGATTTACATAATGTTCTTTGGGGTGGTGGAAGTACAGATGATAATGAAATATTTTCCTCTTTGACTAATATAATTTTAGCAAAAATTCAAGATGAAGACGAAACTAACAATGATGAACAATATAAATTTCAAGCACTTTCGTATGAAAATGATATAGACGAAACTTATGAATCTAATGATGAATTATTCAACAGAATAAATGAATTATATAGGAGAGCTTTAAAGAACAGATTAAATATTGATGATAATAGTGTTATAAGCAAATCATATGTAGTTGACCAAAATAAATTTTCTTTAAATAAATTGAAATATACTGTTCAAAAACTTGAAAAATATTCGTTTGTTGCAGGTAAAAACAGTATTTCTGGAAAGGATATTCTTGGTGACTTTTTCGAAGGAATAATCAGAAATGGATTTAAACAATCTAAAGGTCAATTCTTTACTCCAATGAATATTGTTGAATTTATGTTATGGGCCGTTCAAGCTGACAATTTAGCAATAGAAAAAATAAATAAAGAAAATCGATTACCTTATTTTATAGATAGTAGTGCTGGATCTGGAACATTTTTAATAGAATATATGAAATTTATTACTAAGAATATAAAATATAGATTTAGAAACAAAATTAATTCATCTTATTTTATTAATACAAAAATGGAAGATTGGTTTTATCCTGATAATAGAGAAAATAAGTGGGCTAAAGAATATATTTATGGCTCAGAATTGAATTTTAATTTAGGAACTTCAATTAAAGTTAATATGATATTACATGGAGATGGTTCAAGTAATATATTTGTTGGAGAGAAGAAAGGTGATGGATTATTACCTTTTAGATATTATACAAAACCAACACTTCCCAATGTTTTAAATAATTCTCAAAAGGATATTTATTATAATAAAGATGTTAATAATAATTTTGATTTAATTTTAACAAATCCACCATTTTCTGTTGATTTAGACAATGATACAAAAAAGGAAGTAAAAAATTCATTTGTATTTGGAGATAAGAAAAATTCTGAAAATTTATTTATTGAAAGATATTATCAACTATTAAGAGAAAAAGGAAGAATGGCTGTTGTTTTACCAGAAAGTGTATATGATACTTCTGAAAATAAGTACATCAGATTATTTTTATATAAATATTTTAATATAAAGGCTGTAGTCTCATTGCCACAATTAACCTTCGCACCATTTACAAATACAAAAACAAGTATTTTGTTTGCACAAAAGAAGACAAACGATGAAATCGGAAATTGGATTAATGTTTGGAAAAAATATTCTGATTTATATGGTAATTTAAAAACAAGAATAGAAAATATAATAAAAGTTTACATCAATAATGAAGATATTAATAAGTATCCATCAATAAAGAATGAATCAGAGGAATCACTTAAAGAAATTATTAATAATGCTATAGGATATAAAATTGATAAAAGTAACTATGATAATATAAGAATTAAAGACATTGTTGTAGAACATATTGAAGATTTAAAAGATTTTATTTCAATTGATAAGGATTTATCAAAGGAATTTGGTTATGTAAATACCACATGGGTTTTTGGAAAACTAAGTGAGGAAATTGACTATAGTATTTTTATGGGAGAAGTTGACAATATTGGATATAAACGCACTTTAAAAGCTATTAAAAAGATGCCAAATGAACTATATAGGGTTAATGATGAAGGTGAAATATTAGTTGATGATGGTATTAAAGAATCTCTATTAGATTATATAAGAGATATAAGGTGGGATGATTAATGAAGATAAGACAATTTAACGTCTCTGATATATCAAGAGAAAACACTATTAGATTTGACTCTAATTATTTGAATTATGTTCAACAGATAGATAACAACGATTCAATAAAATTAACTGATATATATGAATTGATAGAAATAAAAAGTGTAGAATATCCTTCAGATGAAGATTTTAAATATTGCCAAATAGGAGATGTAAATTCAAACGGAATATGCAACCCAGTAACTATTAATTTTGAGGAACAAGATGTGGCTTTAGATGATTATTATAAAAAAATATCTAAAGGAGATATTTTTAAACCAAATGTAGGGGATATTTTAATATCAAAAGTAAGACCATATTTAAAGAAAATAGTATATATTACTGAAGATATTAAAGATATATATTTTACAAAAGCTTTTATATGTTTAAGACCTAAAATAAGCCCTGTTGTAGCTTATTCTATGATATTTGATAATTATATAAATATCATCAATTATTCTTCAAGAATGGGTAAAGGTTATCCTACAATCAATAATGTTGATTTAAAACAATTAAAATTATCAAAAAAATATTATAGTAATATTATAAAGAATGAGAAAAAGAATGAAGCAACTTTAAAAAAATCACTAAGTGAAATATCTTCTTTAAGTAAAAATATGGTTAAATTAACTGATATTATAAATAAAGAATTTGATGAATACTATGCCTCAAAAACCAATTTATCTAGGGGAATGACATATGGAACACAAAAAAATTGTTTAAAAGGAATTTCAGTAGTAAATAAGCAAATTAATAATCTTGAAAAATTTGATAATAATATTAGATTATCGTTTAGAAGTAATAATAAAGAAATAGGTAGTATAATGGAAATTATTAAATCTAAGCCTTTCTTCAAAATTCATGATATTTATACAGAAATTGTTAAAGGTGTTCAACCTGAATATTCTGATGATGGAATACCGGTTATCAAAATTTCTAATCTTAAAAGTGAGTACATTGATGATGACTTTACTGAATTTGCAAGTGAAGAATACACAAATAAATTGACTGAAAATAAATTTGTAAGGCCTAATGATATTATATTCTGTAGTATAGGTAAAGGATCTTTAGGGAAAGTAGATATTGTAGAGAAAAATTATAATGCTATTTTATCTACAGATAATTATATTTTAAGAATAAATGAAAAAAAATATAATCCTTATTTTTTAACATATTATTTAAGAAGTAATTATGGATTAGCACAGTTTGAATTATATTATACCGGAGCAACAAATCAAATTCATATTTATGATTATAATGTAAAGGATTTTATTATTCCAAATATATCAATTAGAGAACAAAATCTGGTTGTTAGTAAAATAAATGATGAATATGATAAAAATAAAAATAATAATAATAAAATAAATGAAATATTTAATAATATTCATAGTCTATTAAATTAAAGGAGTATAATTATGGATTACGAAAAATACGGAATTGAAAAAGATACAGTAAAAAATATATTAGGTTATATATCAAGTGGCGATATAGCAATACCAGAACTTCAAAGACCATTTGTATGGACATCTAAACAAATAACAGAATTAATAGATTCATTATATAATGGACTGCCAACAGGATTTATTGTTGTATGGAATAATGATAATGTTAAATTAAAAGATGGTAAAATGAGCACAGGTAAAAAGATTATTATTGATGGTCAACAAAGAATTACGGCTTTAAGATCTGCATTACTTGGTGAAGCTGTAATTACAGAAGATTATAGTACAAAAAGATTTATAGTTTCTTATAATCCGTTTAATGAAAAATTTGAAACACATAAACCTGTTCACGATAAAAGTACAAAATGGATCAAGGATATATCAATTTTCTTTAAAGATCAAGGTGTGGAATTATTTAATTTTATCGAAGATTATGTTGAAAAAAATTCTGATATTACGAAAGAAGAATTACTAACAAAAATTAAAAGAGTTCAAAATATAGTATTAAGGGAAATAGGAAGAATTAATTTGAGTTCAAAACTTTCAATAAGCGAGGCTACAAATATCTTCAACTTGATGAATAGTAAAGGTACTAAATTAGGCCAAGAAGACTATATTATGGCAAAATTATCTTCTGATAGTGATCACGACGGTTATTATCTATGGAAAACAATTGATTATTTTTGTAAAGGAATGCAAGACAACAGATATGTACGGGATATACCTGTGAATGATTCTGATTTTGCTAATACGGAATATTATGATGCAATTAAATGGGTTGGTAAATATAAAAGTAATATATATGTTCCAACATACAATGATGTATTAAGAGTTAGTTATTCACATATGTTTAATGATGGCTTATTAAAAAGATTATCTGAATTATTGTCTGGAAGAAATTTTAAAACTAAGACTATAGAAGATTCAGTTGCTGATGAAACATTTAAAACAATCAAAGATGGTATATTCAATTTTGTTAATGAACATAATTTTAAAGAATTTAATGTTTATATTGAAGGTACTGGAGTTAAATATAAGAGATTAATAAATTCTCAATCGACTATTAATAGTGCTTATATTATGTATTTATTATTAAAAAATACAAATGGATTACCAAAAATGCAAATTAGCAATTATGTTCAAAGATGGTACATTATGTCATTGCTATTAAGAAGATATTCAGGTTCGAGTGAAACTATTATTGATCATGATTTGAAACGAATTGCTGAAAAAGGTTTTGTAAATTACTTTAATGAAATAGAATCAACACAGTTAAATAACGATTTTTGGAATTCAGTATTAATTCAAGATTTGGAAACTAGTAATAGTTTGGCACCATCTTACCTCGTATACTGTGCTGCACAAATTAAGAATAAAGCACATTCATTATTTTCATCATCAAAAGAGATTGAATCTTTAATCAAAATAAAAGGTGATATTCATCATATCTTTCCTAAAAATTATTTGATTGAAAGTGGAATAACTGATAAAGAAAAATATAATCAAGTATGTAATTATGCATGGATAGACACAACTGATAATATAGGTATTTCTGATACAGCGCCAAAGATTTATTTCAATGATGTATTAAATAAGTGTACTAAAGATAATAAATTAGGTTTAGTAAAAAGTAAAAAAGAATTTGATGATAATTTAAGTGAAAATTGTATTCCTGAAGGAATAATTAACTATACTTATAGTGCATATGATAAATTTTTAAAGCAAAGAAGACAACTTATTGCCAAATATATAAAAGATTATTATGAATCATTATAGGTTTATGTCACTTGTGTCACTTAAAAGTGTGTGGTACCCACCTAAAAACAAGCGTCATAAGTGACATAATATGTTAAAAAAACAGCAAAAAATTAACATATTTAAAATAAATGTTAAGAAGTATATATAGTTTTAACTTATCTATATATACTTTTTTTGTTGTTCAATGTTAATTTATCAAATAATAGTGATATAATAAATATTAAACTTTTTAAGGTGGTGAAAATATGCAAATATCAAATAAAACAATTAATAATGCTATAAATAGAAAATTTATTAGACCATTAAAAGATGGTTGCATTTATAATGTATCAAAATTGGAAAATGAAAAAAGAACTAAACATCATGAAACAATCAGCTTATTAAAACAAGCACATAAAACTTTAATAAATGTTGATTATAATTTGAAAAGTTATAACTTGGTAGATGCAAATACATTATTAAGATCTTCCTTTGAATATATTATGATGGCTATGATGATTCAGTTTGATGAAAATGTATATAATGAATTTACAACTTTAGGAATAGAACGAGATAAGACAAGAGTTTGTGAAATAATTGATAAGTTTAGAACACATATGAATGAAATAAGTGAACCTGCATTTAAAGATATAAATCGTAAGGAAAAATTATCAATGCTAACTGAATTGTATGATAAAATGTGTAATTTTACTCATAGTACATTAATTGTAAGTACAGTAATAGAAATTAATAGTCCGAAAGAAAAAGAAATATTTCAATTATTGATATATCAAAATTATTATTTCTTAAAAATGCTTCTTTTCTTATGTTTAAAGTATTTTACTAATGACAATAAACATTATTTGGAGTTAAGAAGTGTAGGCTTCACATTTATATTTTTATTAGCTAATATTGGCAATAAAATTAAAGAATATAAAATAGATTTCTCAAAGTACAATGATTTGTTATACTATGACAAAAATGTTGAATTCTTTAAAAAGGACAAAAAAGAAACTGAAAAATTAAATATAGAAATAAATGAATTTAAGAAAGATGTAAAAGGTAATACTGAAAAATTTGGTGAAGAACTTCTTGAATTTTTAAAATAAGCTATACAATAAATAAAGGTCATTTATATAACAATATATGGTACACTAGTATTGATATGAATACAAGTACATGATTTTGTTTTGTATTGCTGCTTTTTTAGTAAGAGGTGATAAATAATGTCTAGAACAATTCTTCCAAATATGCCACTACCATCAAATACAAAATATAATTGGTCTGAATGTTTTGCAAAATTAATGTTAGAAAAAGTAATAGCTGGTGAATTAAATGATTTAACTATAGTTGATAAACCAGATCTTCAAAATGAAAGAATGAATGTTGGTATTGAGGTGACAACAGCGGTTGATAAAAAAGATTTGGAGTTGGAGCGATTATATACTGATTTAGAGTATGGATTAATTAGAAATGCAGATGCTGCATCAAAAAAAATACGGAAATTAGGTGGAAAAATTATTAATGGAGTGTTAGTTCATCCAGGAAGGACAAGAACACTTGAAAATATTTATAATTCATTTGAATTCAAGGTGTTGTTGCTTAATAGTGGAAATTATACTGTTTTTAAACATAATTATTTATTTATCACGGATGAAAATTTAATACACGAATCAGAAATAATAAATATGATAATTAAATTCGAATCAATTCAGAAGAAATACAAATATAACTTTGAAAAAGTATATATATATATTTATGGAGATAAACTTTATGAATTAAATCTAAAACAAGAAAAATATGAAATTTTTAAATTATCTTCAGATGAGGTCTATAGAATAAGTATAGATGCTAGAGTTATTGTAGAAGAAAAAGAAATGGAGATGTAATTATGAAATTAGCTGAAAACCAAAAAGTATTTAAGCAATTAAATATTGATGATACTTTGTGGAATGATATAAAAAAAGATGACAATAAGGTGTTAATTATTTATGGATCAAATGGAAGAGGTAAATCTACGATAAAGGATTTGTTTCAAAAAGAAAAATTAGAAAAAAAGTTTGGATGTGAATCAGAAAATCAATCTAATACCTTATATAATGTATTTGGAAATAATAAATTTTTAGTGTTTGATGAAAAATTTGTTGATCAATTTGTATATTTTAATAATTCACTGCAACAAAATAGTATGAAAATTATAATGAAAACTGATTACATAAATGAACTATATAATGAAAAATCACATGTCAATGATATAGTAAATATGATACTAGATACAACCAATAAATATTTATCTGTGATTGAATCATTTAATTCGATTCTAAATATTAAGTCTAATACGGGAACTATTACAACTGCTAAAAAAAGATTTGCTACTACATTTATAGAAGGTAATTTGCCATATAAATATGATGATTTATTTGAAATAAGTGATGATAATCATAGAAAATGGTGGTATGAAGGTCTTTCAATATATAAAGATAACAAACTTGATTCATGTCCATGGTGTAAAACTAATATTGATTCTGTAAATGGAGATTTAAAAGAACAAATTGATTCGGTAGATAATACAAAGAGAATAGATGCTAAACTATTTAGTGATAAAGTAGAAAAAGTTTCTAATCTTTCAACAATAATGAACAATACTTTAGTTAATGAAGAAGTGAAAAATATAATTAGTCAGTTAATTTCAGAAATAAACGTTTCTGTAGATCAGAATGTAGAAGAAAAGATTTTAGCAGACATGGAGTCATTATATTCTTTATTAACTAATGATAATGAAATATTTAATGAAATAAAAGCTAAAGTTAAAATTTTAGATAATATATTAGAGATGCAAGACATTGATTTAATTAATAATATAGTTAAATTAAAATTTTTTAGTATAACAGAAGAAATTAGTGAATTAAGTAATAATTTGGATTATTTTATTAAATATAATAAAGATATTATTAATGGTATTAAAGATAGTAATAAAAAATTATATGAAATAATAAAAAGTGATGAAATTGATATTAATAATATTATTAAAAGTTTAGGATTAAAATACTATATAGAAATTGAAACTGATCCTATAGTTTCCTCTGGAATAAATGATAATGAAAAGTACATGTATTTAAAGAGTTTAAACGGAAATGACGTAAGTCAAAATATTGGAAATGTACTTAGTTTCGGTGAAAAAAGTACACTAGCGTTTGCAATTTTTATAGAACAAATTCGAAATAGTACAGATGAAAATACTATTATAATTTTTGATGATCCAATATCTAGTTATGACATTTTTAGAAGATATACTTCTCTTGGAATTATACAGACAATTACTGCATTACAATATAAAAAAATAATAATACTTACGCATGAAAGTAATTTTTTAACGTCGATTGTTTCAAATTATGAACATCTTACAAATGTTAAGTGCACTATTTTAACAGAACTTAATGAATCAGAAATAGAAATAAAAGAATTGCATAGACAATACGATAGTGAGGTTAATGTGTATAAAGATATGCTTAATTTTTCTTCTAATTTTCATATTTCGCAAAGAATAGTTGCTTTAAGACAGTTACATGATTTATATCAATATATAACTGGAGATGGCAAAAAAGAATTATATGATTATATATGCAAACTAGTGCATTTTAGAAAAGGTGATAATGCTTGTTGGGATCCAATAATGTCAACACAAATTAATGAATTATTTAATTACTTTGCTATTAATTATGACTCTCAAATTGAAAATATCCATGATGAACAATTAGTGTTTTCGGACATGGAATTATTATTAAATGAGATAACATCAAAGGATATATATGATATTACATTAGAGGATTTAGTTAGTTTAAGAATGATTTCAGAAGTTGCGGTTAGAAATGAGTCAAACGATATAAATAAGTATAAAACAAAAAAGTTATGGTCTGTTAAATCATCAAGTAAAAAAGAACATCTTCAAAATTTTAAGGTTTTACTTAATTCAATTACTCATGTTGATAATGATGAAATAACATGGCCAATTTTATGTGTAAATGACTTGAAATCTATTCCTAAATATGTTATATCACAAATTATTGATATTCTTAAATAAAAAAAGAGCATATATAGCTACGTAACCTATATATGCTTTTCTTATGTCTGCACAGTTTCTGCACAACAATTCAGTTAAATTGTGGTGTGTAAAATAGTATTTTTTTAAACTGTTTATACATAAAAACATTGATTTTATAGGACTTTTCTTAATATGACTAGTACAACTTTGGTGGTTCCATGAAGAGAGTATTTAATCGTGCTCTCATTTTTTATGCCCATTTTATAAGGACTTGCGAGGCATCAGTATTGATAAAATAATTTTAGGTACAATTTATGTGCAAAAAAATTGATTTAAAAAATAGTTCATTGAAGAAAGGTGCTTCAAGTGGCAAAATTTTTCAATGGATTTTTTGCAATAATACGGACGGTTAATTCATCCGTATGGCAGTAATAGGATTATACCGCAAACGGCATGATATATCATGGTATAATACATTATGAGAAGATGACTTATGAAAAGGAAAAAAAGTAATAATAAGCAATAAGATAAAATGTAAAAAGTGTTGAGATGTAATTGAATCAACTTATAGACACGATCTTAAGTTTTGTAAATGTTGTGCAGTTGCAGTTGATGTTGGAAAAGTCATAAATTTTCAAACGGATGTAACAAGCAGGTATATAAAGTAAAACCTTTAAAAGCATAAAAGAAATGATAGATAACGAAAAGTTTGGTAAAATTGATAAAAGAATTATATACGCATTTCTTTTATCACAAACTTTTTTGGAAAATACAGATTTTGACAGTGTTTCAACTGAAGAACTATTAATTATAAAAAAAGCTTTAGAATATACAAATAATATATATAAAAATCAAGAGCATATTGCTAATACAATGAAAGATGATAAAGGAATTTCAACTTTAGCTTGTTTAAAATCAATAAGATCTATTGTTTTAAGAGAACTTCTTCTTATGTATTATTATACATATACATCAATAAAATCATTAAGTTTAATAAGAAATGAAAAAGAAAGAAAAAATCATGTGTTTGATGTTGACAAACAATTGAAATGTGTTGAAGAAAAGATAGATTCACGAATAAAAAGAAGACACTACTAAAAAAAGAAAAAAGGCCACTATTTAGTAGCACTGTTTTAAATATATAATAATTAATTAATGTTTTTTCATATATTTCACATTGATAACTATATATAATAAAAAATTTTAATAATTTTACAAAAAAAAATATTAAATAAATTGACAAATAATTAAATATTTAGTAATATTTATATATAGAAAGAGAGGTTATTATATGTTTACATTATTAAGTTTTTGTGAAAGTTCAGCAGAAATATGGCAATTAGTAGGTAAAATTATTAATATTATTAAAATCGTTATACCAATTATTATAGTTATTTTAGCTATGTTAGATTTAGGTAAAGCAGTAATGGCAGGGGGAAGAAGAAAAAGAAATAAAAGAAGCACAAAAGATGTTAATTAAAAGATTAATATATGGTGTTGTTATATTCTTTGTTGTTACAATAGTACAAGTTGTATTTAATTTAATCGGAAGAAGTGTAGTTGAAGATGATGCGGCTTGTTGGGCATGTGCTACTTCCCCAAGCGGACAAGTTTGTAAAGATGCGGTAAATAAAGCACAAAATCAATAATTATATAAAATAAAATAAACAAATAGATTGTTATTTGTTTATTTTTTTGTTAGAATAATTATAGTAATTACTTGTTGGGCGGTGATATAATGGAAGACCAAGAATCTTATTTAAATGAGGAAGAGGTAAGTCAGGGATTAAATAAAGCAGGCAATGCTGCAACGCAATTCGGACAAGGTATGTATGGTGGTGTTAGACAAGGTATAAAAGATTTTAAAGATATTAAAAATCATGGTTTACAAAGTTCTAATAAAGATTTAGATGATACTAAAAAAGAACCAGAAATACCTGAACCTAAAAATCAAAATCCTAATTCAACAGGTGCACCTAACCAGTTACCTGGAAGTGATAATTCGAATAATCCTTTAGATAAAAATAAAGATGAAGAAGGCACTAAAAAGGATGATGATAAAAAAGAAAAAAGCATAAAAGACGATGGTAAAAAAGATAAAAAACAAAGTTTAAAAGAAAAAATAAACGAAAAAAATCCATTAAATAAATTAAAGAAAAAAATAGACGAAAAAAATCCTTTAAAAAAATTAAATAAAAAATTAGAAGAAAAATTAAATCCAGCGAAATTATTACTTAAAAAAGTCAAATTATATGGTGGTTTAATTTTATTAGGATGTTCTTTAATACTTATTTTAATAATTGCTTTAGTAGGAGGAACTGCGATTCATACAACTTTACACAATATAACAGAAGATTTTGTATATAGTACAGGAGAAATAACAACAGAAGAAAATGCACAAGTAGTAAGAACATTTGGATGGTATTTAAAAGAAACAGGAGAATACGAGGTAACTAAAGTGAAAAAAACTGTTTATTCTAATTACGATACACCAGAAGGAACAGTTAGCATACCACACGAAACAGAAGTTGAAGAAAAAGTTCCAATATATGAAGCAATTTTCAATAATGGAATAGACGTAAAAATAACTGAAGGAACGAAAATACGCTCAAGTCAACCTGGAACAATCACTACTGTAAATAATGATTATATTGAAATAAATCATAATTTAAATGAGGAAAATAGATATAATAATAAGGAATATATTACAAAATATTATAATTATGGTACTCTGTTTAAAGATACTAAAGAAAATTATCTTGTTGTAAAAGAAACAACCTTATCATTAGCAGGGAAAGATGTTATGCATTTTGAAATAACTGAAGATGGAAAGTATATTGATCCTAATTTAATGTTTGGATATGAAGCTGCAGGGGAAATTTGTGAAGACGAAGATGCAATAAAAACAACAAGAGGAACGGCATCAAATGAAGATATTAAAAAGTTATTGGATAATAAATGTGTTTCTAAAACAAAATATATAGGAAGAAAGGCAGCAAAACAATTAGCCTACAATAATAGTTATTTTGGAACTCCTGAAGGAGAATATACAAGCTTAGTATGTGGAAGTTCTAATATATCAGCAAAAGGACCAGGAACTGCCCAATGTGCTGCAGGTGTTTATAGATATTTTAATAGCTTTTTACCAAAATTAGATAAAGCTGCTTGGATGAAATTTGATAGAATTCGTGGTAATGCTGTTGATTACTGGATTAGAAATAATAGCTTAGGAAAAGATGGATTTAAAGCGGATCAAACACCAACACCTGGTTCTGTTTGGGTTTCGAGTTATAGTAGTGCAACATGTGGAACATCAGCATGTGGACATGTAATGGCTGTTATAAGTGTTGCAGGTGATAATGTTAATGTATTTGAATGTAACCATTATGGAAATGAGATGTGTTGGTATCATACCTATACAAAATCATACCTTTCAAATTATAGAGGATTTTTAGGATATATTCATATTTTAGGAGAGTGTTAATGAAAAAGAAAATTTTAGTTTTAATTGGATTAGTAATGTTAACAACAGGGTGTAATGCTACAATTAATGTTAATATAGATAAAGACAGCGTTAATCAAAAATATATTATTAATATGGATAGTAGTGAACTATCCAATGGAACAGTTTATAAAACAATTGAACAAAACTTACTAGATAAAGAATTTGATAGTGAAGTTTTAAGTTATTTTACTATTAATAATAATATAAATAGTAATCCATTAAAAGCATCAAAATCATATGAATTAGCTAGTTATACTTGGGATACATTAATTGCAAGATGTTATGATAATCAAAATATAACTTATGAAAATAATGTGTTGAAAATAAACGCAAGTGGTTTTAATTGCTATGATAAATATAATATTTTAAATAATGTTAATATAAATGTAACTACTATGGAAAATGCAAAAATTATTATACCAAATGGTACAACTTATAATATAAAATCTATTACGATTAAATATTTAGAAGAAACTTTAATTGTA
>ENA-ORRE01001347-ORRE01001347.1-human-gut-metagenome-genome-assembly--contig:-NODE-1347-length-16610-cov-3.668861_pt1 | contig 16610 bp, 11 predicted proteins | sample MGYA00242171_ERZ509126 | MGnify/ENA primary metagenome ERZ509126 (study PRJEB26280, sample SAMEA2338648) | human gut metagenome | biome: human gut; feature: human-associated habitat; material: faeces... | reverse complement strand
TAAAGATGAATAATCTCCCCTTCACGGCGGTGTCTCATGTCACCGTTCTGCTCCAAAATGGAGAGAATCTCGTCCAGTGTTTCGTGATTTATGAAAACAGAATAATAGCGTTCGTCGGCCAGTTGCTGGCTGTCGATAACGATCTTCACGTCAAACGTGCGTTCGAGTTGCCGGGCGATATCCGAAAGCCGTGAATTGATGAACGTCAGATGGCCGTCGTCTATACCATTGGCAAACGTCCCGCCGGGAAACCGCATCGACGTGACACGCCCCGACCGTTTGTCTACTTTGACCATGTCGCCCGGAGTCATCTGGATCTTGCAGTTCTGTTGCAGGTTTTTAGTCTGCATGTCTATAGTACCCGAAAGCAAAGCGATCTCCACTTCACTGTCATTCACATAGGAACTGACCCGAAACGAGGTGCCGTGCACCAGAATATCGACGTCGTCGGCCGAGAGCACGAAACTGCGCTTGGGATTTTTGGCGATGTCGGCATAAGCCTCTCCGCAGAGAAACACCCGCCGCTCCTTTCCGGCGAACCGGTCGGGATAGATCAGCCTGCTTCCGGAATTGATGACGATCTGCGAGCCGTCGGCAAGAACCACGCTCCGGGTCTGACCGTAAGGAGCATAGATTTCCTGCCATTTCGGAGCGAAGTGCATATGCCCGACCAGTGCATAAAGCGCGACGGCCAGAACAGGAATTGCGATCATTGCCGCCACGACCGCGACCTTTCTGAATATCGGCCGGACGCCTTGCAGCGACGGCTGTGCGACACTCCGGAATCCGATGCGTTCCCGTACGCGGACATACGCCTTCTGCACCCGGTCCTGAGACATGTCAGGCGACAGCGCATCCCAGTATTCCCGCATTAGCCGTTGTTTCGTCTCTCTGTCGAACGGAGCCGCGAACCACTCGGCAAACTCTTTACGCACACTGCGGGGCTGGCGATAGCTCAGATAAATACTGATGATTTTTCGGATTTTCGACATATGTGGTATTTCGGTTGTTTGGGTTTCAAATTATCATGGAAGAGAGGCGCTCCTCTATCGTCTTCCGGGATTGACGGAAAGACCCGATTCCCGCCTTTGCTTATAAGACACGCCGGAGGGGTTCGACACACAATGACAAATGTTTTTTTCGAGATTACCCGGTGAAATGTTATCAGTGCATGAAAAAAAGAAGCGAGAAGACGCCCAATGCCTCGCGTAGTTTCTTCAATGCGAGCGTCAGGTGGTTTTCGACCGTCCGTTTCGAGATGTTGAGTTCGTTGGCAATGGCCTGGTTGTCCATTCCGGCGTAACGGCTCATTTCGAATACCCGGCGGCGTTGTTCGGGCATCCGGCAGACGACAAGCCGGATGAAAAGCTCTTTTTCACGGGAATAGTATTCCTTTTCGAACGATTCGTCCGGCAGCGTCTCCTCGATCTGAATATATTGTTCCCAATCGATATTGGTCATCCGGCGAATCGCGTTGAGAGCGGCGTTACGCGCCATGCGATAAACATATCCGTTGAACGAAGCGACCCGCCCCTGAAAGATGTCGCGCCGTTCCCAAATCTTCAGAAAAATGTCCTGCGCAATGTCTTCCGCAGTGCTCTCCTCCTTGACGATACAACTGACGAATGCGCAGACTCGGGGATAGTATCTCCCGAACAACTCTCCGAAAGCATCCTCGTTGCCTGCGGACAATCGCTGCATCAGTTCGTATTCGGAATCCAACGGCATCTGTTTTCCGGGATAATGGTGTGAAGGCAAACAAATATAACAAAATTATCGATTCGAAATCTTCCCGTATTCGGCCGTGAATTTTTCCGCCGCGGCATAACCGTCGGGAGCGGCTTTCCAAATAGTCATCAGTGTCAGCAGCCCCAGAACGGCGAAAACGAGAATTACGGCGTAGATGGAATTCCACCCGTAACGGTCGGCGACGAACCCCAGCCCGACGCCGGAGATCAGCGTACTGGCATAACCGAATACGCCGAGTATTCCGTTGGCCGTGGCCGACGCCTCCTTGGTCGCCTGATTCGACATGGCGATACCGAGCAGAGCCTGCGGTCCGTAGATGAAAAAGGCGATCAGCATGAACGGAATGGCCATTACCCACGGAGAGACGCTGTCGGGAATGCTCCAGAATACGATCGTCATGACGATCGTTCCGAGCATACAAAAGACGCACGTACGGTGTGCGCGGCTGCCGAACAGCCGGTCGGTCGCCCATCCGGCGATCACCATACCCAGATTTCCGCCGATGAATTCGAATGCCGCCACCATGATTCCGGCTACGGCGACCGATATCCCTTTGGTATGGGGCAGGAGCATCATTCCCCAGTCGAGCAACGAGAACCGGACGATGTAAACGAAGAAATTGGAGACCGAAAGCACCCAGACGACCGGATTTCCGAAGACCATGCGGCGCAGAAAAGCCGCATGATAAGCCTTGTCCGATTTCCGGACAGGTTTCTGTCCTTCGCCCGAAACCTTCATCTGTTCGAGTTCGGGCAGCCCTACCGAAGAGGGCTTGTCGCGCAGCGTCAGGTACAACGCGACCGCACCCAGAAGCGAAAACGCCGCAGGGATGAGAAAACAGAGCCGCCATGCGCTGTTGTCGAAATGGTGTACCAGCACAGAACCCATCACGAAGATCAACCCGGCCCCGATCGAATGCGACATGTTCCAGATCGACATCTTGCGGGCCAGTTCGTTGGCCGGTACCCAGTGAGTCATGAGCGGCGGCACGGGCGGCACTCCCATGCCTTGAAAATAACCGTTCAACAGCAGAATGGACCCCATGATGATCGTCAGCGCCGTAATGTACTCCTGTCCGCCGGCCGTCCCCGCGATGAGCATCGCCATCTTGTCACTGAAGCCGAAGCCGATATTGACCAGCGCACTGAGTGCAAGTCCTAAAGACATGATCTTTCGGGCGCTTACACGGTCGGCGATAAAGCCGTTGATAAAGCGGGACAGACCGTAAATAATACCGTTCAGGGTCAGAAACAGTCCCAGCTGAGCCTTGGTTATGCCGAAAGTGGCTTCGATGCTCGGCATGGCGGTATTGAAATTCTTACGGACAAAATAATAGAGCGCATAACCGATCATCGTCACGACGATTGTGCGGGTCTGCCAGTACTTGAATTTCTTAGTTTGTTCGGATGTCATTATGTCTTGAATTAGCAGTTTTATCCATGTATGTCTATATATTAAGACACATGAACCGAGCACTACACACAAAGACTTCCATCATTTGAACATCTCTTTCAAAGAAAGCCAAAAGATGTACTTGAAAAAATATTAAGTCGAACGATTGGTTGAAAAAACCGGCGGAAATTTCAGCGTTATCAATTCCTGTTTCTGTAACTGTCGTCAGCCGAGTTTAGAGATGCTGTCCGAGATGAAAAAGAAGTTTGCACAACACCGGATCATTACGCAACCTTTCCAGCTTTTTTTCTACAATTTGACTGGTTTCATCCTTGATGTGATCGTAGTTCTGTTTTATCGTTTCGTCCATACGATCGTTTACTTCCGCGTCCGTAAAAACCACGATTACAGGAATTTTTTCGTAACGGGACATTTCAGCCTTCACTTTTTCGCTGTCCACTACGATCTCGGCGTGGAAAATCTTTTGCTCGATGCGTTCACTGAAAAGTCGCTCGACGCCTACAAGTTCAACCTGCTGCACAACAAGCAGCTCTTCATCCGCCAGCTCAAACAGAACCGGATGGGAGTGCGTACCATCGACGAGGGCAGCTTGGACGAGGGAAGCGGCATGAACTTCTCCGAGTATGTCGCCGTACTGTCGGGTAATACCGACCTGTTGGAAAAAGCACGTCTGGAAAAGAAGATCGCAGGACTGGAGAGCGAGCGGCAGAACTTTATCCGCAGCAAGTCGTCGAGCCGTCACCGTTTTGACGACACGCTGAAAGAAATGGAACAACTCGATGGATTGATCGCCCGCATAGGAAAGGATTTGGAAAATTTCGAAAACCGCGTGAAACTCAACGAGGACGGGACCTTACAAAAATACTCTGCATTTGAGAAACAGAAACCGAAAATCAGATAAATATGATTCGTAAATATGAGTTGCGTAGCAACACTTCTGTAAAAATATTTATATGGTCTTCACGAAAAGGCAATCCCTCGGGCCTCCTGCTTGTCAAAATCCGTACGTCTTAATCTTTGCCTCTGAAACGATACGACAATACGGTTAAAATGCCGAATAAATGAAATGCAGATTAGGACCAAGAAACTCTTTCCGTTTCTTTCGAAGTTGCACCAGATAAAAAAGACAACAATGAAAACTTTTCGTCGGACAGTGGGATTTTCTTTTGGAATGCAAATTTTCCACTTTTAGGCAAAAGTGTCTGTACCTGCTGATGACCGATGCGGTACAGACAACGAGCGTTTATAAAATCAAGGATATTGAAATTATCTTAGAGGTAGGGCAGGGCGCAGCTTCCGACATGGAACTGGCGGAATATTCATGTTACAACCACAAGACAATCAGCAAGCTCATCGACAGTTTTTAACAGGTTCGATATATCGACCTCCCGAACCAACAACTGGCTTGTCGGCGTCGCCGGAGTGTGACCGCTTTTCTCGGCACGCCGCTCGGTTACTCATTGAAGTAAATCACGGATATCCGGTTGTTCTCTTCGGCTCTGCTACAATAGGACTATTTTATAACTGAAACAATAAAATTTATCATTATGGCAACAGTGAAAACAAAATTCCGTGCATCCTCTTCCTCCACGAAAGAGGGCGCATTGTTCTACCAGGTGATTCACAACCGGGTGCCCAGACAAATTTCCACCGGCTACAAGCTGTATCTGCAAGAATGGGATGCGGGATGCAACGGAATCGTTTTTCCTTCCGGCATCGGGGAAATGCGCCGGAACTATCTGGCTTCATTAAAAAATGCCGTGCAAGAAGACTTCAAGCGGTTGAAAGGGATTATCTCACACCTCGAACGTTCGAACGACACTTATACGGCAGATGACGTAGTGGCTGAATTCCTCTCACCGGCAGACGATTACTACTTCATCGTCTTTGCCTGGAATCTCGTCGGGCAGCTGAGACGGATCGGTAAACGATGTACGGCAGACACCTACTCGACCGCCGTCAATAGTTTTGTAAGGTTTCGGGGTGCGCAGGACATCCCTTTGGACGATATGGATTCCGACTTGATAGCGGCGTACGAGGCATACCTCAAATCTATCGGCATTTGTCCGAACAGCATCTCGTTCTACATGCGCAACCTCCGAGCGATATACAACCGCGCCGTAGACAAGGATTTGACCGTGCAGCGCTATCCGTTCAAACACGCCTATACCGGAATCGACAAGACTGTCAAACGTGCCGTGCCATTGAACGTCATCCGTCAGATACGGGACATGGATTTGGAGCTGTGCCCGGCAATGGATTACGCAAGAAACATTTTCATGTTCTCGTTTTACACGCGCGGAATGTCATTCGTGGACATGGCGTTTCTGAAAAAGAAAGATTTACAGAACGGCATTCTGTCCTACCGCCGTCATAAGACCAATCAACAGTTGTTCATCAAATGGGAGAAGCCTATGCAGGAACTGATAGACAAGTACGATACCACCGGCTCACCTTACCTTTTACCCGTTATCAAGAACAACGGCAAAGATGAAAGACGGCAGTACAAGAGCGAGGCGCATCGGATAAACAGAAATCTGAAGAAAATCGGCGAACAGTTGGGATTGGACGTTCCGCTGACCACCTATGTCGCCCGGCACGGTTGGGCGAGCATAGCAAAAAGCAAGAATATTCCTATTGCCACCATCAGCGAGGCGATGGGACACGATTCGGAGCATACCACGCGAATTTACCTTGCCTCTTTGGACACCTCGGTGGTGGACAAAGCAAACAGTCTTATCTTGAAATCGCTTTAGCGCTTTGCCCTACAAAGAAATCCCGAAAACCGTCTGGTAATGAGCGACGTAAACATTCTGCAAAGACATAATTTACGGCGATTTTCTTTTTTCGGGCGCCCCTTTGCATTATTTCCGGCTAATGGCAAAATAGAAAGTTTCTCTTCCAAAGAGAAGTATTTTGCCTGCAAAAATAAGCAAAAACAGACAGAAACTGAAAAAGAATCCGCAACTTTTTCCAAGAGAAATATTTATTAGGTACGAAAACATGAAAACCCATAAACACGGCAGAGGCAACAACCTTCTTATTAAAAAAATGCTGAAAAATAATGGAAATGTTGAGCGGATATGATCTATCTGTCGAGGTAATAAAATGATATACTGAAACTTACACACTCGACATTTCTCTTTGGAAGAGAAATACTAAGAATGGGGATAAGTGTTGAGTATAAACTCATTTCTCTCCGTAAGAGATGTATATGGTTTGCAAAATTACAGAATTTACTGGAAATAAGACATAAAATGGCGCTGTTTTTTCAGTTGTTTTCAGTTTTTTTCGGGTTTGCACATCGGATGTTTAGCAAATCCCATCTGTCAACAATCCGGTTACGTCTATTTTTCAGCATATTACAATCCGTATTTTCCCATATACATCTCTTACGGAGAGAAATGAAAAAAGAGATGATAATAGCGGAAATGAAGAATAAAAAACATAGAATGATGAGACGGATGATTTTACTCCTGACAATCATTATTGCCGGAGTATCTCAGACTGTTCATGGTCAGGAAGCGGCGGTTAAAACGAATCTGCTTTCTGATGTTTTTTTCAACCCGAACCTCGGTCTCGAAATAGGGCTTGCTCCCAAGTGGACGCTTGACATCACAGGGCAATTCAACGCCTGGACGCTCTCGCACGACCGTCGCTGGAAACACTGGGTGGTGCAGCCCGAGGGGCGTTACTGGTTCTGCGACCGCTTTTCCGGTCATTTCATCGGTGTACACGTTCACGGAGGCCAATACAACATCGGGGGCATCGACGGTAAAATCAATTTTCTGGGTACCGACGCTCGCAAGCTCAAAGACACCCGCTATCAAGGCTGGTTCGTCGGTGCCGGTGTGGCATACGGCTATGCATGGATTCTCGGTCACCATTGGAACCTTGAAGCGGAAATCGGTATCGGCTACTCCTATTCCCGATACGACCGGTTCCGCTGCACCGGTTGCGGCAAGAAAATCGAGACGGACAAACCACACCACTACGTGGGTCCCACCAAAGCGGCGATCAATTTAGTTTATGTATTCTAAACCGTACGGAAGATGAAAAAAAGGATATACTATATCGTAGTTATCTTTCTGAGCATAAGTACAACGGCGGAAGCGCAGACCGCCATACAGACCATTGTCGATGGCGTCAGCGTCAGCGACGTGAAGATGGAGCGCCACAGCGAATATATGGCGGTAGATATGACGCTCGACCTGAAAAGCCTCGCCGTGGACGGCAACCGCGCCGTGCTGTTCACCCCGAAACTGGTAAACGGAGCAGATTCGCTCGACCTTCCTTCCATAGGCATCTACGGACGTCGCCGCTACTATTTCTATGTCCGTAACGGAGAGAGTATGCTCACAGGCAAAGACGAGACGAGTTATAAGGCATCCGAGAAACCCGGCGACATCGCGTACCACCACATCATAACCTACGCCGACTGGATGAACGGTGCGGAGCTGCTGCTGCATCGCAGTGACTACGGTTGCTGCAACACGCTGCTGGCACAGCAGGAAGGGAAACTCGACCGTTATACCGAGGCATTCTTCCCTGAACTGGTTTACGTGCACCCACAAGCCGAGATCGTCAAGAGCCGTTCGCTCGATGGGTCAGCGTTTATCGACTTTCCGGTAAACAAGACAGTCATTTATCCCGACTACCGCAGCAATACGGTCGAGCTGGGCAAGATTCAGGCGACGATAGATTCCGTAAGGGACGACCGGGACGTAACGATCACGCAGGTATGGCTGAAAGGTTACGCTTCTCCGGAAAGTCCCTACACGTACAACAGGGAGCTGGCCGTCGGACGTACCGAAGCGTTGAAGAGATATATACAGCAGCTCTACAAGTTCGGGGAAGGGATCATCTCCACCGATTACGAACCGGAGGACTGGACGGGCCTGCGCCGTTACGTGGAACAGTCGAACATTGACCACAAGGCGGAGATCCTCGCCCTGATTGACAGCGACATGGAACCCGACGCCAAGGAGTGGAAAATCAAACGCACCTATCCGGAAGAATACCGCTTCATACTGCAAAATTTCTATCCCGCATTGCGGCATACCGACTACCGCATAGCCTACGACATCCGTACTTTCAGCGATGCGGAGGAGATAAAACGCATCATGGCGGAGCAACCGCAGAAACTGAGCCTTAACGAGTTCTATCTCGTGGCGCAGGAGTGCGAACCCGGCACGGACGAGTTCTCCGAGGTGTTCGAAACGGCGGTGAGGATGTTCCCGAACGACGAAACGGCCAATCTGAATGCGGCCAATGCCGCCATGCGCCGTGGCGACCTTGCGAGAGCCGAACGCTACCTCGCCAAGGCGGGCGACTCGGCCGAGGCGGTCTATGCGCGGGGAGCGCTCGCCGTGCGGGAGAAGGACTATACGACCGCGATAAAGTATCTGGAGCAGGCGGAGAAGATGGGGTTGCAGCAGGCGACCGCCACACTGAAAGAACTTAACGACAGAGGAAAGAGACAATAAACTGAATAAAAACCATTTTAACATCTAACAACATGCGATTAAAAATTCTATTTACGACGATGATCGCTGCCCTGGCATTTGCCGGGTGTTCCAGCGAGGAGGACGACCCTATCAACAAGAGTGACGAAAACACCGACGATGGCTACGGTTATGTTGCCGTAAACATCGTGGAACCGAAATCCATTGGCTCACGTGCCAATGGTAGCGATCAATTTGAGGATGGCACGAATGCAGAGAACGGTGCGAAAACCGGTATTTTCTGTGTCTACAATCAAGCCGGTACAACAATGTATAACGACCCGGAACCAATCACTCTGACTGACGGTGGCACTCCGGAAGCCGGTAATCCTTATGTGGAGAAAATCTACAAAGCCGTTTTGGTTCTCGATGGTGTAACAGAAAAACCGACCGAACCGCTTCAGATTATCTGCATACTTAACGCACCTTCCACTTTAAGCGTTACTAAAACGACGACACTGGCTGACCTTAAGCAGCTGATTAACGATTACAGCGCAAGCTCCGCCGGAGCGTTCATTATGACCAATTCCGTTTACAAAAACGGAGAAACGGAGGTCTGCGGTGCGACTGTTTCCATCGATGAAACTACAGGTAATCTTAAAAATTCGGCAGCTGACGCCATGGATAACCCGGTCGAAATCTATGTGGAGCGCGTGGTTGCCAGAATACAGGCAAAGTCAGTGAACTTTAACAACCAAGGTGCCACTATTCCTAATACTGATAAAAAGCTTACTATCCAAGTCACCGGTATCGAGGTTGCCAATATCGCCGAGAAGTCCTATCTGTTCAAGAATATCACCGACATCAACTATGACACCTGGAGCTGGAATGATCCGACCAACAAGCGCAGCTACTGGGAAACGGTGCCTGCTGTAGCCACACCGGCAACGGAGGCTTCCCTGACATTCGGCAATAAATCTTACACACAGATAGCGACTGATGGCTTCAACATTGATGAGGTGACGAATGACAATTTCAAGGAATACGTCCAGCCGAATACCAACTCCGGTCAAAAGACAGCAATCCTTGTAACCGCCCAGCTGATGGACGGTGATAACGCCGCCGACCTTGCCTATATCCGTGGTGCATATATGACTAAGGATGATGCGAAGAAAGTCGTTGCAAGTTATTTGCAGACTCAAAAAAGTTATGTCAAACTCGTGGACGGAACTACCGACAACTACACATCGATCGTGCCCGATGATCTCAAATGGGTGAATAAGACCGATGACGCCTCAATTACTTGGCTTAAAGACTATGAGGTCGTTGCGCAGGTAAATTCGGGTGTTACCGACCTTAAAAAGAAAAATGAAGCCGGTGACTATGTTGATGCCACTGTGGATGAAATCAACGACTACTTGAAAAGCGAAAGTGCTAAAGACATTGTCGCACGCGTATATACCGACGGCAAGTGCTACTATTACGTGAACATCGACCAGACCCCGGTAGCCACAGACAACGGTTATACGGGAGACGGCAAGTTCGAGGGAGTTATCCGCAACCACATCTACGATCTCACGCTCAACTCTATCTCGGGTATCGGCACACCTGTGTTCAAGCCGGAGGATGTGATTATCCCGCAGACACCTACCGATGAAACTCTGTGGTTCCTTGGTGCAAGGATCGATGTGCTCAAATGGAGACTTGTAAAGCAGACTGTAGATTTCACCGGAAAATAACGATTTAACCCCTTATCGATCAGTATCGGAGCCCGCAAGGACTCCGGTACTGATTTACCGAAACAAACGACAGCACCCGCGTACCGGTGCAAAGAGAGGTGTGCACCCGGAAACAATGACGACGTTTCCCACCGAACGAGAATATCCGACGGCAACCCTGTTGCCGCACAACATATAGACCTCCGTAATGGCGACAATACGGAATTTGCGAAGTGAAAAAATTGTAGAACAATATATTATGAACATCATATCGGCATATATAAGGAAAATGGGACGTGCGATGCTTGCCGCCACGGTGTTCTGCTGTGTATTGCCGTCGTGCGACAACATCATCTACGATGACGAGGGCGACTGCTCGGTAACCTACCGCGTGGCATTCCGTTACGACCGCAACATGAAATGGGCGGACGCATTTCCCTCGGAAGTGAAATCGGTGCACCTATACGCTTTCGACAAGGGCGGCACCCTCGTGTGGCAGAACAGCGAGAAAGGCGAGGCGCTTGCCGCCGACGGCTACACCATGACGCTCGACCTGCCTGCCAGTGACTACCATCTGGTCGCGTGGTGCGGACTGGAGAACGACGGCACGAGGGCGGAATCTTTCTCCGTGCCCGAAGCACGTGTGGGAGAAACCCGTCTCGAGGAGCTGCGTTGCAGGCTCAGCCGCGAGTATGACGCCGACGGCGCACATAGCAAAGAGAAACTCTATCCCCTCTACCACGGTATGCTCGATGTGAGCCTGCCCGACATGACCTACGAGGGAGGCGAATACACCTGCACGGTGCCGCTCACCAAAGACACCAACCACGTGCGTGTCATTCTACAGCACCTGTCGGGCGAACCGGTGGACCCGGCGGACTTCACATTCCGCATCGAAGAGGAGAACGGATTGATGGAGCACGACAACAGCCTGCTGCCCGACGAAATGATTACCTATTGGGCGCACGACAAGCAGTCGGGCACCACGGGCATGGGTATCGATGACTATCCTGAGCAAGGACGCGCACGACAGACTGCGGCGCAGACTTCGACACGCGCCGTCACCTCCGTGAGCGTCGCCATCGCCGACCTGACGATAGGCCGGCTCACGAAAGAACGCAAGACCTATCTTACCATAAACAACCCGGAGGGCGAGATTGCTGCACGCATCCCTTTGAGGGATTACGCCCTGCTGCTCAAGGACGGTTATGACCACGAGATGACCAACGAGGAATACCTCGACCGGCAGGACGAGTGGACGCTCACCTTTTTCCTCGATGAGCGGGACAAGTGGATAGGCGTCTCCATCATCATCAACTCGTGGCGAGTGGTACTTGAAGATATAGATTTTGGCGGAAATTGAGCATGATGCGGACACGGATACGACATATCATAGCACGCGTGATACCGACCCTTGCGGTCTGTATCGCCTGTCTCGTGTTCCACGGCTGCAATTCGGAAATCGAAAATCCGGGCGTTATCACCGACGACGGCATCGTGCAGGTGGGTTTTCGTATCAGACTGGGCGAGGATTATGGCACGCACCTCCCGGAATCACGGGCGGACGCTACCATGCCGCCTTCCGATTATGATGACCCGGAGAAATATGAGACCGGCACCGGATACGAGAACTACATCGGTATTACCGGTAATGATTTCCGCTTCATGCTCTTCGACGGCGACGGCAAGTTCGTGGAGACGATGAACGTGCTCTACGTCGTTCCCGTGGGCGAGGAGAAGTATCCATCGGACTACACCGTGCTCTGCTCCTTGACGAAGAAACCCGATGAGACATTCCGTATCGTGGCTCTCGCCAACTGGGGCAGCTATCCCCAAGCAACGAACCTTACCGTAGGTGTCACTACAATCCGCGATGTCTGCGAGAATGCCAGAGCGAATAATACCTATGCTTACACAGCTCCTTTTACTCCCTCGGCGAAAACGCCCATACCGATGTACGGCGTGAAGACCTGCTCAATGCCTGCTAACACAGACAGGTACATTGACATCGGCAACCTCTACCTGCTGCGTGCTATGGCGAAAGTGGAGGTGATATGCTCGGAAACGCCCTATCTGGAGCTTCAATCCGTGCAGCTCACGGGTTACAACACCAACGGCTACTGCGCCCCACAGGGGATGTATGACAATACCGGTTACGTCTCTGCGCCGCATATCCCGACCGATGCCGGGAGCAACGTCACCGCCCCGCTTGCTTTTCATGTTTCGACAGATAAAAGCAAGGCATGGATTTATATCCCCGAATACTTGAACACGGGTGCCGGCACGCCTTGCCAGCTGTCCGTGACTTTCGTCGATAATCCAGACAAACACTACCCCGTCGATTTCTGTGAATACGACAGCGACGGGAAACCCACCGGAAACCGACTCGACATCCTGCGCAACGTTTGTTACCGCTTCACGGTGGACAAGACGGCTGAGTTCACAGTCGATCTGCTTCCTTACGGTGTCGAGGACCTTAATCCCGATTTCGGTATATGACGGTTAGCGATAAAGAGATAAAAAGACATACGATGATAAGTTTCGTAAAGTATATAGTTTCAGTTTTGGCATCCGCACTATTGCTTGTCTCTTGTGTGGATGAGAAGTTCTATACGGATGACTACATATCCGCCGGCGTATCGGAATTGACCGCCACGGTCGGCTTTAAGGCTTTTACTCCGGCGCTTGAGACCCGCGCGGCTGGTGACGCTATCAAGGAAATCAACTCCCTGTGGCTGGTAATCTACAAGCAAGACGAAAACGGTGCATGGAAGCTCGAAAAGGACGGCAAAATAGAGATTACCGCAGCGGATCATCAACTCATGACGAGCATTGCCGACAACACGCGGCCGGATGATGTGCCGCAGCCCGATAGCCAGACCGAAACCCGGACCGGTCGTGCCAGCTTCCGCCTCCGGCATCAAAACGGACAGTACAAGGTCTACGCCGTGGCGAACTGCGACACCCTCTCCAAGGTCGAAGACACCGAAATCGACACCCCGGAAAAACTGAAAAGCCTACAGCTCACATGGGATGCAAAGGACATCCACAAAAACGCCGAAATGTTCGGCTTTTTCACCAATGATAAGGATAAATTCGGCTCCGATGATGAACCTGTCACTATCGGCCCAAACCTCGAATTGCACGCATGGATACGCCGCGCCGCCTCCAAGGTAACCGTGGCATTCAACGGAGCGGGACTCCATGACGGGGTTTCCATCTATCCCTTGACCGTATCCATCAAGGATATTCCTCTGCACTGTCCGCTCGGATCGGATAATACCGAACCGGATGTGCTCATCGACGGTGAAATGATAAAATATTACGAGGGAGACACTCCGCCGACTGACATCAGTTCCATCACCGGCAACGGATTGGTTATCAACAAAGAGACTTCCGTAGACCAGTCGCGTCACGCCGAAACCGCTCCTGCGTTGTACTTCTACGAAAACATGCAGGGTTCCGGAGAGAAAATGCCCGATAAACGGCAGGATGCGAATGGAGATAAGACGTTGGACCATCCCGGATTGCCGGGTGACGATACTTACAGGTTGAAAGATGACGTACCTTACGGCACTTACATCGAAGTTCAGGCTATCTGGCGCTCGACGAACGCTGCGCGGCAGGGCAGCGGTATCGTCAAGTACCGTTTCATGCTCGGCAAGGACGTAATCAAAGACTATGATGCCGAGAGAAACTATCACTACAAACTGACGATGAATTTCAAAAACTTCGCCAACGATGTAGACTGGCACATAGAATATCGCTCGCAAACCTTCGAGGTCTCCGAACCCCAGTCGTTCAATTACCAAGGGAAGATTCTCGTCCCGGATAAATCATGGCCGAATTTGAAACATGAGTTCAGTGATACTTTAACCGTCACGGTCGCCAGCTATATAGAGGGTAACGACGGAACAAGGCAGCCCGTCAAGATGGAGATACTTTCAGGCAAAGACTGGCTCGATTGTAAAGAGGATGTCGGAGACCATCCTTACGAGGTAAAATACAAATTCACCGTTAATTCGGATGTCTTGAAACCTGATGAGGAAATCGATATAAATGCTAAACTTAAAGCTGCATCTTCAAAGTCCGAAGATATAAATAACCCCTACAATCTTGCCGACCCGAACGGTACGGCTAACAGTATAGTCTGCACGGCCAATTGCTATATGATCGATGCCCCTGGATGGTACATCTTTCCTTTGGTATACGGCAATGCTATCCACAACGGGAAAGAGAATGAAAGTTCTTACAAGTACACCGGCGGATCAGGCTCTAATTTCCTGTCCACGTTTGTGAATCATCTCAACCAACCCATTACAAGCCCTTATATCAAAGAAAACACAGGCTGTAATCCCCAGGTCGCATGTTTAGTGTGGATGGATACTTACGACGACTTGAGTGGTAATCCGGGAGGAATCGTTCGCCCGCATTTCGGTTGGGATTGGGACAAGGATAAGATAGCGGAATCTCCGACATATATGCCGAATGCCTATGGAGGGAAAGGAGGTATACGCTTTTATGTCGATCCTCAAAGAATCAAGCAGGGAAACGCCGTGATAGCGATATGCGACAAAGTGCCTACAGCGGATGCTAATGGGTTCTATCAATTTGATGCTATTTGGAGCTGGCATATCTGGGTAACCCGTCTCGATGTCGATGAGAAAGACAAGGCCATTGAGGTTACCGCCCACGATACCACCCGTAAGTTTGAATTTATGCCGATGAACCTCGGATGGTGTTCCGAAGACGGCGAGAAAATAAAGTATTACAAAGAACGCACGGCTGAAGTCAGGTTCAGTTCCGGCGGTAAGAGCAAGACTGTGACGATTGTCAAGAAATCGCACATGGCTTTCACTCGCGGCAATAATCCCTATTACCAGTGGGGACGCAAAGACCCTTTTATCGCCGCAGTGATACCTGATAAAGCTGACGGTAACAAGCAGTGGTATAATTATGTAGGAACTCGGGATGGGAGAAATCCGCCACTTCTCTCCCCCGACAACTTGGGGAATAATAATATTACCACACGTAAAGCATTGCCACAGCTCATCCGGCACCCTGACAAATGGCATAATCCGCCATATTACTGGGGTATTAAAGACAATAAAGGGCAAAATATAAGCAACAATGAGACATACTCCAATCTTTGGGAAGGGCGCCCCGGTACGGACCCTATGGCTCAGACGTTGAAAACCGTGTACGACCCATGCCCGGTAGGTTATCAGGTCACCCACTACAATGCCTTCACGGGCTTTACGACCACAGGAGACAACACCAGCTGGCCTCCGGAATGGTACGACGTGCAGGTGGGAAATATTATGTCCGGTAACCCGACGGAGGGATTGTACGAGTTTTATACAAATTCCGAGAAAAACCAGTCGATTATATTCCCCCAAACCGGCTATCGCGATTGGGTGGACTGGTCGAACATCTATCATTTTAATCTGATCGGTTATGTATGGGCGGCCGGAAACGTAAAAAACGATGACAATAACTCGTACAATTTCGAGTTTTCGCGTAAAGATGAAGCAGGCAGTAGCTATATCCGTCCGAAAAATACCTACTATCCGACTGACGGTATGCCCGTGCGTCCGGTCCGCAACGGTAAGCATGGTATGGACACGCCTTGACCGGTCGCTATGCAGGATGTCAAATCACGGTATCGTTCCGCGTTGGAACTTTATCGTACGACCGATCTGTCGGTAAGAGCTATATGCAGACATGCGCAGGTTTCCTTCGGCGGATTTCAGTCCTATATCTATCGTTACCATCGGGAGTTATTGTTTGCTCGGTACGGCATAGCGATTTCACCCGAAGATGCTGTCAAGGCCCGGTTGCGGAAGCCGAGCGGACAGACTGCGGCGGCCCGTGCCAAATACAAGGATGCAATCCAGGCATGCGACGACACGGCGTATATCGAGTTCAACGTGTCTCAGATAGCGCGTCTTTTCGGTCTGAGTCCCAGCGCTCTTGCCAACCAGTTGCGGAACCACTATCCCGAAATACTGGAACGGCGCGAAAAAGAGCGCTGCCGATTGGGTGTGAACGATAACCTGCACCGCGGTGTAAAACCGTGGTGCAGGGAGCAATATGCCGAAGCCGTAGAGCATCTGCGGACATCGGACGACTCCATCAGAGAGACCGCCGACCTGTACACCCTTTCATATTCGGGACTGCGGGAACATCTGCTGTACTATTACAAGGAGTTGATCCGGGAGCGGGCGGACAAACGCCGGCAGGCCAAAACGAACAAAACCCGGGGCGAGCTCACCGGTAGCGGCAG
>ENA-ORRE01001344-ORRE01001344.1-human-gut-metagenome-genome-assembly--contig:-NODE-1344-length-16657-cov-6.487230_pt1 | contig 16657 bp, 18 predicted proteins | sample MGYA00242171_ERZ509126 | MGnify/ENA primary metagenome ERZ509126 (study PRJEB26280, sample SAMEA2338648) | human gut metagenome | biome: human gut; feature: human-associated habitat; material: faeces... | reverse complement strand
CCCACAACCTACTGATTACAAGTCAGTTGCTCTACCAATTGAGCTAAGTCGGCATAATTTATATGGTGCAGAGAAAGGGATTTGAACCCTCACGCGATCTCTCGCACTGCCGCCTGAAGACAGCGTGTCTGCCATTTCACCATCTCTGCGACTGAGTGTATTATACTAAAAATTCAAACAGTACGCAACAAAAAAATGTGACCTTTTTAACAGTCACACTTCGAATATATATCAATTAGATTCAATAAGATTTCCACATTCTTTTCCATCGACTGAATGGGAACATATTCAAAACGTCCATGCGCATTCTCATATCCCGCCGATAAGTTAGGACAAGGAAGTCCTCTATGAGATAAGGCTGAACCATCGGTTCCTCCTCTAAATGGTTCTGTTTGAGGTGTTAATCCTACACTTTCAATGGCTTGTTTCAAATATGGAATCATAAATGGTACTTGATCAATCACTTCTTTTAAATTACGATATTGAATTCTTTGTGTAATATTTACAGTACCTTGTCCATACTCTTCATTTAACATATCCACAATCATCTTTAATGTATTGTTTCGAATATCAAACTGCAAGCTATCATGATCACGAACGTTGATTTCAATCTTGGCATATTCACAATCCCCATTAAAACTCACCACATGATAAAATCCTTCTCTTCCTTGGGTATATTGTGGCTTTTCAAGTACCGGTAATTTATTTAAGAATGCATTTCCAATATCCACCGCATTTTTCATAATACCCTTTGCGGTAGCTGTATGTACTGAAATACCATGAATCTCAATCGTTGAAAGACTCGCATTAAATGTTTCATCCATATAATAACCCAAATGATCTCCATCTAGCGTATATGCGATGGGTGATTTAAAGCGTTCTAAATCTAAATCTTTAGCAAGTCCACTTACTTCTTCATCTGGCGTAAATGCGACAGAAATAAAATTATGTTTGATTTCTGGATGTTTCACTAAATACTCCAACAACGTCATGACAGCAGCAATACTTGCCTTGTCATCCCCTCCAAGTAGTGTTGTACCATCCGTTAAAATCAAATCTTGACCAATATATTGTTTCAGATTTGGAAATACAGATGGTGACATCACAATATCTTTTTCTTTATTTAAAACAATATCATTTCCATCATAGTTTTCTAACACCCAAGGCTTCACATCTTTACCACTCGCATCTGGAGCTGTGTCCATATGTGTCACAAAACCAATGGCTCTACCCGTCTTTACATTGGCTTCTAAAGATCCATATACTACACATGTATCTTTATCATAATATACATTAGTAGCCCCAATTTTTTGAAGCTCTTCATAAATAACACTAGCTAAATCATGCTGACAAGATGTTGTTGGAACACTTGTACTATGTGGATTGGATTCTGTATTGATTCTTGCGTAGCGCATCAATCTCTCTTTTACTTGTTCATAAAATTCTGCCATAGGACTTCTCCTTTTTTGTACATTGTATTCTTTTTCATTAAAGATGAAAAGAAAAAAGTACCTACGAGGATGTAGGCACCATTATAAGTCTATGCTTTTTCTACTTCTTATATATGATAAGTCCATTGAAATATCCATTTTCTTCAAATGAATAAGTTTGAATATATGAAAATTCTTTGAATAGTTTACCAAACTCAACATATTGTTCTTGTGTTTCAAAAAATCATTTTCTTTAATTACCCAGTCAATTCTTTATATATGTCCTGAGCATTTTCATGATCACTACATACATATATGACAATTATATATTAATAAGAACTGACTTCAAAAATTAAATGATCGATTCAATTTTTGAATGTATGTATTATTTTGATTATATATGATGTTAAATAGATAATGCATATGTCGTGCATAAGAGGACAAAATATCGCATAAGACGATTTGGTGAAACCTTCTAGAACCAATCATGTATGCTATAATTCATTGTAACTAGGAGGATAAAATTATTATGAATTTTAGAACAACTTCAACTATAGGAGATCAAATGAGCCATGTAAAAAAATATGCTCCATTATTATTACTTAATATTCCTAGAAAATATCAATACTTATTGTACTCCATACCTTTTTTTGCAATATTTGCAGATTTTGTTTTTAATTTATTAAATCACATCTATTTCTTATGTATCTTTGACTTTTTCCTTTTTATTGTAACTATACATACTATTATTTCTTTAAGAAAAAAGATAATGATTCCTGAAGCCATTTCATCTGGTATTCTTAATCCTAATTCTATTATTGAAATTGAAATCACCGACAAACAAATCATTGGTGTCTTACCAAATAAAACTATTATTAAAGATTTGAGCGAGTTTACTGTTGAAGTCAGAACGCTCGTGACTTTAGTCATGAGATGAATGACGTATGTAACAGTTTTTCAACAGTTTCTATACGGGAACCATGTTATAATATATATGAGGAGATTTCGATATGTATACAGTACGTTTTCAATTGGAACTAAGTGGATCTGAGAAACGTTTTTTGTCGAAGTCTTTTTTCTATGCGAACCAGATGCATAATCAGTTGGTTCGATATGCTACAAACCGTTTGAATGCTTTATTTCATGATAAAGAATATGTGGATGCACGCAAAGCTTATGGTGAAGCTGAATTTTCTAAAAAGAAAGTATCTGAACTGTCAGCTTCTGAAAAAAAGAAGAAAAAAGAATTGTCAAATATCATGTGTATTAAACAAAAAGAGTATAATCTTACGAAGACTTCTTTGTGTAAGTTCGTATCCAAAGAACAAAAGAAATTCAAGAACTACATCAACTCTCATCAGGCACAGGCAGAAGCTGAAGCTGTATATAAGGGTGTAGAAAAAGTTCTTTTTGAGGATGGGCGTCATCTTCATTATCGAAGATACAACAGTTTTGACTGTATCAAACAAAAATGTGCTGCAACAGGAGTGCGTCTTTCAAGATGGGATACTATCTGTTTTATGAAACATTACTACAAGGTTCGTGTCCCAAAGAATGAATATATTCAGAACATCATTTCATCTGTTGATTTAAAAGAAGATGTTGTTTATTCATTTTTAAAGAGGATAGAATTCAACAGTGGATTCAAATATTATGTAGTGATCACACTTCGAGGTGATGCGCCAAAACGAATTAAACTATCTGAAGATGGCGGACATCGCACAGGTGTAGACTTTGGAACCTCTACGATTGCGACAGTCTCAAACAACGAGGTCCATCTGGAAGAACTGGCTCCAGAATCAGCCAAATATGAAAAGGAAATTCGCCATAAACAGAATCTGGTGGATGCCTCTATGCGAAAACATAATCCAGAAAACTACAACAAGAATGGTACAGTCAAAAAGGGAAAGCACAAGTGGGAAACAACAAGAAGGTGCAGACGTCTGAAACGACAGATACGCGTGCTATATCGAAAACAATCTGCCTATATCAAGACTTCGCATCATACCTTTATCAATAGAGTCGTTCAAAATACAAGCGAATTCATCCTTGAACCAATGAACTTCAAGGCTCTGCAAAAGAAATCAAAGAAGACAGAGCGTAAAGATGAGGCAACGACAATTAAACAAAAAGACGGCTCTTTTAAGATGGTACGCAAATACAAACGCAAAAAGCGTTATGGACATTCCATCAAGAACCGTTCTCCAGGTCTTATGCAGGCAGACCTGAAATCAAAAGCTACGCAGTATGGAATTCCATACTACGAAATAGATATTCATCAATACCGTGCTTCACAACTTCACCATGATACAGGTGAATACATCAAACCTACTTTAAGTGAAAGATTTAAAACGATTGAAGGATGTAAAGTACAAAGAGATTTATATTCTGCCTTTCTAATATGTCATACTGACGATACATTGACTGCACCAGATTTTATAGCCTGTCATTTTAATTTTCCACATTTTGTCGAAATGCAGGATACATTGATTCTAAATAAGAAAAAATGTGGACACACAATGAAATCATGCTTTGGATTCTAGCATAAAGACTCCCTCATCCAGTTAGGTCTCAGGCGTAAGCCCTGCTGGATGTAGTATGAGTATACAAAGTACAATCCATATGGATTGGAAATGCTCAAAAAACAAGAGTTATGTAAAGACTATATGCAAGGTCTAGAACCATGCTGAAAGCTTTGCGATGCTCCATTTCTCGCAATGAGAGAAAGAGAATCTCGTCATTTTAATGATGAGAGTACGTCAAAAATTATATGATTGTAAAAGATGGAGTATTTTTAATGATGAATAACAAAAAAGAAAAAAAATATATACTATATATACCTTCAAAAAAACAAGAATTAATTCTTTTATTTAAGGAAAAGAAAATAAAAGGTATCTAAAACTTAATCTAACAGTTAACGATTTTCGCCATAAACGAATAGGGGAGAATGATTAAGTCAAAACACAGTATTGTCTGAGCTAATATACGGCTAAGATGAAAAGAATTTTAAAACATTTAATCTAAATTGCAAGCTCATTCACCGAATAATGCTTTATTTAAAGGTATGTCTATGGCCAAATTTGTTTACTGTTAGAAAACTTAAAATATTTTGGACTAAACTTTTTAAATTACAAAAAATCGGAAATTTATTAGACTATATAAAAATAATTAGCTGGTATAATACGTTGTAACCAGGAGGATTAGGATTTTATGACCATTAAAACAACAACTACGAAAAAAGAACAAATAGACTATATCAAAAAATATGCTTTCTTCTTAATCCCAAAAAGACATCGAATTCATGCTATTTCTACCTTTTGCGTCTTATTTATCATTTTTATTGATACATTATTTGAAGGTAGTTACCTGGTTTCCATTCTCCCTTTTTTTTGGTATTCTAGTTTGTCTATACATCGTAACTAGTAGAATAAAAACACCAGAATACACTGCAACAGCTGATATGAATTGTGTCACAAAAATTGAAATAAATGATAAAGAAGTAATTGGTATAGCACCAGATAAAACTGTTAAAGAAACCTTGACAAGCTATACAAATTTTTTAGTTATAAGAGACGGAATATTTTTAATTACTTATAATAATGATCAAAAGAAAAAAGGATTAACTATGCTATTTGTTCCTATACCCAAAACCTGTTCTATACAAAAACAAGAATTAATCGATTTACTTTGTAAATACGATATTAAAAGTTTTAATATTTTACATCATTATTAAAAAAACAAATCAATTTCTTTTCTAGATTATTATCTCTATCCTATTTTAGATATTTCAAAAAAAACACGGATAACCGTGTTTTTTTGTGAACTTTATAATATAACCCCATATAGCACTCAAGCAGCAGAATATACAAAAAGATCATCTTTCTTCATCTCAACAATACGGAAGAAATCTGTGATTTGATGCATTCTTTTCTTGATTGATAATAGAATTCCCTTTGTATCACAGCCTGTATACTCTTTTGCCAATGTGAATAGAACTTCATATCTATTGATATACTTGCCTTCTTGCACCTACATATCCTTGTGACCATTTAAGAACTTTGCATTCATTATACACAAAGCAAAATCAGATGAGCACTTGATCATACCGTTCCTCCAGATCAAAATTTTTAAAAATATAATAATATACTGTATTTATCGCATATTTCAGAATTTTCTATAACCAAATTGATTATAAATTGTGATATAATCATATAGTTAAAAGATTATAAGGAGAAAAATACCTATGAATTTAGATAGCAGTAAACCGCTATATAGGCAAGTAGAAGCAGATATAAAAAGCAAAATAGTTTCAAAAGTATATGTCGCCGGAGAAAAGATGCCTACTGAAAATGAGCTCAGCGAACAATACAATGTCAGTAAAATTACCATACGTAAAGCCATCCAGAACCTTTCAGATGAAGGCTACGTAAAAAAGGTACAGGGAAAAGGCACTTTTATCACCTATAAAAAAGAAAAGATGTACTTAAATAAACCTCGCGGATTTAAAGAAACACTTTCCAGCAAAGGTCATTCTTCTAAAAATGATATTATTCAAGCATCTTTTCTTAATGCGGATGGAGACATCTCAGAAAAACTGTCCATTCCTTTAAACACAAAAGTCGTCTATCTGGAAAGACTTGTATGGGAAGATAACGAACCTATGGCTATCGATAAAATTTATATCGAAGATGAAAAATTCCCTGGCTTCATCACCAAGCTGAGCAAAGATCTTTCTTTTTACACTATATTAGAAAAAGACTATAATATCCAACCTAAACGTGCCGTTTTAGAAATTGATGGCATCATTGCTCAGAATCAACATGCGGATCTTTTGAAATGTAACATCGGAGACCCATTGTTTTCCATCAATAAAATCAGTTATGACTTTGAAGATAAGCCAATTCATTATTCATCAACAATTGTCAGATGCGACAGAGCAACTTACGTCGTTCATACAGACAACTCCAACATGATGAACACAAAAACCAAATCAAAATAGCAAAAAAAAGTCCCTACGGGACACTATTAAATTAGAGCAGAGGCAATAGTCTCTGCTTGTTTTATAATATAGTCATGTTTGATACTGAACTTTATTCCGAACACACATCTAATAATGCTCTGACATGTGATGATAGAAATTATGACCCTAATAAGCCTAGAATCAAAGATATTTTATGAGCTCACTATGAATGGTTATACGATCTCTACATGCACGGTAAAGTTCGTGAAGCTGTTCTGGATAATGTAAAAAAAACTCTTTTATGTAACACCTTTTATTTAGGCTCTGACTATTTCGTTTGCCCTGAATGCAATAACTTCAATATTGTTAATCATTAGTGTCATTCAAGATTCTGCACTTCCTGTGGTGTTAAGTATCAAAAAATTCTTGCAGCCAAAGCTCAGGCTATGTGTGTTGATGTTCATAACCGTCATATTGTTTTTACAACAACAAAGAACAGGATGTACTTAACAGAGTGCATGAACTATTAGAACAGCATCAGAAATTCAAACGAACACTTACTCAAAGAAAAGCCAATCTACAATACAAATTAAAGAAACTAAGATTCAGAGCTTTGTGTCAGACACCTATAATCATGATATGCTTAAATGCAGATGTGGTCATCTTATGGACTAGATCAGTTCTGACAATCCATTTAAAGGAGGATATCGACACAATGACAGATACTACAGAGCAGTTTGTCTTGATGAAATGCGAGAAATGTGGTTACACAGAAAATGTGCCTATTCATGACATCCTTATACTTAGACAACTAACTACACCTGATGACACTGAAGACCATCTTCTTTGCCTCTTCTGTTTACATGATATGTATCGTATAGATTCACCTAGATTCAAACATAATTAGGTCACATAAAATATACATATGTTTTCATCATGCTCGAATGAAATAATAATGATTATCCCGAGGAAAATCTCCCCGGGATTTGTCTTATGCGACGCATTGAAATTCTTAATATATAAAAAAACAGATGGTTTTGCATATCTGAATATGCATTGCCATCTGTTTTTGGGTTCCCAATCTGAAATTATGTATATTTGAAAGAGAGATTAAATGTTACTAGAGAATTCCAAGGCCACCCATAACCAATCCAAACAGAATGATTCCAATTAATAATGCATTAGTATTCACTTTCTTCTGAATAAGCTTGTAAACACCCAAAGTAAATACAAGTGGTAATAACTTAGGGAAGATAGTATTTAACATATCCTGCAGAACAAGAGATGTACCACCATTCTGGAACTGTAATGGTGTAGTAATGTTTACCATACTTGCAACCATTCCACCTACAACCAAAAGACCTACGATAGAAGCGAAATGCATGACACGATCCATAAGGCCTCCCTGATAGAGTTTTGCAAGGTATTTATTACCAGATTCATATCCAAGGAAAGTTGCATTATACGCAAATAGTAATGATGGAATTGCAAACAATACTACAGCCAAGATTGGACCTAACACACTTCCTTGCTTTGCAAAGGATAAACCGATACCAAATGTGATGATTCTTAAAGTTCCCTGGAAGAAACTGTCCCCAATACCTGCAAACGGTCCCATCAAACTTGTTTTAATCATAGGAATGGATTCTGTCTGGAAATCACCTTCTTCAGAATTGGCATTCTGCTCTTCCATAGAAGCTACAAGGCCCATAATAAATGGTGTCATCTGAGGTGTACAGTTAAAGAATTCCATATGACGTCTGTACGCATCTTTTTTTCTTTCTTCATCATCTGCATATAATTTATCTAAGACCGGAGACATTCCGCACATGAATCCCATGTGCATCTGACGTTCATAGTTCCAGGAACACATGATTGTCAAAGATCTTAAGAAAACTTTACGCAAATCTGTTTTTGTTAATTTCTTCTGTTCCATAATTATACATTTGCTCCTTTTCCATAGAATACCTTATCTAAGATGTATGCCAAAATGATAGCAAACAGTGTTACGCCAACCAGATCCAATCCGGAGTAAGCAACAATCAAGAAACCTAACATAAAGTAAGGGAACATCTTTTTAGACAACATAGTACTTAATAACATTGCAAATCCAAGTGCAGATAACAAGTTACCGGATACTGTCAGACCTTTTGTAATAACTTCAGGAATCGCATCCACAAAGTTACTTACTAAATCTATTCCTAAATATACAGCTAAAAAGACAGGAACAAAGTATACTAAACAGTTGAAGATAAAGGACCACCATAAATGAACATGAATTGCCTTTTTGAATTTACCTTCTTCAATTGCCTTATCTGCAAAATGTGAGAACTGTGCAATCACCATACGCATCAGTTCACTCAGGAATTCACCTGCAACTGCTACAGGAATAGCAAGTGACAGAGCTTCTTCTGTAGTAGCACCCGAAAGGATAGCAAACGCAGTAGCAATGACACTTCCCAGTTGCATGTTTGGAGGACCAGCAGCACCAATAGCCACAAAGCCCATAGACATCAATTCTAATGAGGCGCCAAGGATAATTCCCTGTTTCATATCGCCTAAAACTAAGCCGGCCAATGTACTCAAAATAAGAGGTCTTCCGATATTCTGGCGTCCAATCAATCTGGAGTCAACAACCGCAACCAATGAGACCAAGCCTAATAATATAGCCTTAATTAGCATAATATTTCTCCTTAATTATGATATTATTATTAAAATTATTATTCAAAATTTGCGTGTTCAATCGGTGAAGTAGGCACCATCTGGATAATGATCTTCTTACCCATGGAAATCAACTCTTTAGTCGAAGCAAGTTCCTCTTCATTCAAGAAGATAGCTTTACCATATGCCTTAGAACCATTCTTCTTTGCCACACCACCATAATTGATTTCTGTAACTTCCGGCAATTCTTTAACAAGCTGTACAGCTTCTTTAGGTCCTTTAACAATAATCATGATATTTTTATCTGCATTCTTTTCCACAACTTCCTTTACTTTAGAAAATGGAATGATGCTTAATTCACAATCTGCTGGTTTAGCAATGCTAAGAGCCATCATACTTATTGGATCATTAGGCACTTTATCATCTGCCACAATAATATAATTTGCTGACAGTTGTTTTGTCCAGGAAAAGATTACCTGACCATGCAGAAGACGATGGTCAACTCTAACTAATTTAATCATACATTACCTCCATCTAATAATTTGTTATAAAACACCATACTACGGGATGCATTTTCACAAATTTCTTCTATATTCAGTTCTTCCCAGGAAATGCCGTTTTTCTTCATAGTCATAAGTTCTAAAACAAATGGAAGATTGATACCCGCAATAAATTTTCTGGATGAATTGATAAATGGTAAAGATACATTTGCAGGTGATCCCCCAGGAAGATCCAACAGAACTACCAGATTTCTATCTTTATAGGCTCCATCTATCATAGTTTTTATCTTCTCTGAAAAATCTTCCAGAGATTCAGCATTTTCAAAACTCAATGTCCCAAAATCATCATCATCGATATCCAGAATTAATTTCAGTGCACCTTCATAACCTTTACATAAACTACTATGCGTAATCATTAACACATCAAATGCATCTTTCATATTTCATACCATCCTTTTGTATTTCATCTAAAAGTGGAATACCCTCATGCAAAGAGGATATAATTTTCACTGTCTGCCGTTGCTGTATTTCGGTAGCCTGAACTAAATCCGGCACCATCACAACAGGAATTCCTGCAGACCACGCAGCCTGTACTCCTACAGCAGAATCTTCAAACACGAGAGCATTATCTTTGCAAACATTCATAGTATCAATCACATTCAGATACACATCCGGAGATGGCTTTGTATGTTTTACCTCATCCCCGCAGCATATATAATCAAAATACTGTATCAAATGTAATTTTCTTAAACGTTCCTCTGTCAAGACTCTACTGGTAGAAGTAGCTACTGCACACCGAATACCTGTCATTTTAATGTAGTCCAGAATTTCATAGACACCCGTTTTGACTTCCAACTGACTTTCCAGTCTTTTAAGGCCTGTTTGTCGTGCAGTATCAAGAAATTCCTCTGCAGAACATTTTCCTTGTAAAACAGTATTAAGAAATTCTCTTACAGCAATTCCAGTCCGCCCAACTACATGCAAAAATGATTCCTGTGTCCATTCTGAAATACCATAGGATTCAGCTACATCACACCAAACATCCTGCCAGACCCTTTCGGTATTCAATAATAAACCATCTACATCAAAAATGACAAGTTCCAGCGACATATTTTTTCCTCTTAGTATTCCATCTGCCACATGTAACGACGAACGTCTAAAGAATGTCCACGTTCAAATGCAATGGCTTCCACAAAGTGACGAATGACAACACCTGTAAGAATTGCAGCTATGTATTGTCTAGCTTCCTCAGCAACATTTGATAAATCAAGATCTTTCTGATCAAGAACTAACAAATCTTCTGTAAATTTCTTAGCAAAATTTTCAACACGTTCATCAAGGAATCTTGTCTTGCCAATGCTCTTTACAAGCATAAATGGAACATCATAGTCTGTAACTTCAAATGGTCCATGGAAGAATTCACCAGAATGAATGCAACCGGAATTAATCCACTGCATTTCCATAAACCAGCACATTGCTGTGGAATATACTTCACCATAGTTAATACCACTACCAATTGTATAAATCGTCTTTTTACGTTTATTATCTTTTGCCCACTGTTTAGCCTGAGCATCATACTGTTCTTTTGCTTTTGTAGATAACTCTGTTAACTTTTCCAACTCTTTAAAGCAAATATCCCATTTTGCATCAGCTGCAAGAACACCAAGTAACTTGAATAGCAATCCGTAAAGAATACCTTTATTCTTATCAGAATCGCTGACATCTTTACCCCAGTCATAATGTACTGGATATTCTGCAGCTTCCCATAATGGAGAACCTTCTAAATTAGATAAACAAATTGTAATTGCGCCCTTAGATCTTGCAAGTTTTGTAGCAGCAACTGTTTCTGGAGTATTACCTGAATGTGAGCATGAAATAACCACTGATTTTTCGCATAAATTTTTAGGTGTGTCATATACAAACTCATTTGCAGTGTATACATGTGATGGAACAGAAGACTCCTTATCAAATAAATACTGACCTGCCATTAGCACTGCCTGAGAACCACCGCAAGCCACGAAATAAACTTCGTTAACTTCCTTTCTGGAAGCTACTGCTTCAACCGCTGTTTTAATTTGTAATTCATGTAAGTTTCTCATATTTTCCCTCCTGAATGATTATATATCATTATGTGTCCTTACATAACCTATTATATCGATAGTATATTTTTTGTCAAGCGCTTTCATTTACTTTTTTTGCTATATTAGCAATCGCCTAATCTACAATCGTGTATGGATCGATGAAAAGTACATAGAAGATTATCAAGTGCTGGAATCTAATAACGAAAAACACCCAAGAGGATTGTTGAAAACAGAGATATGCGTCGTAGTAGCTATTAATTCCAATAAGAATATGACAATGATCAATAATATGTGCAGCTGGTTGAAAAGATATATCTGGAGGTTTATAGGAATGGAAGTAGAAAACTTACAATCTTATTTAAATTGGTTTATATATCTGCAGAGATGTAAAGAGAGAAATACACAGATTATTTTATGCTCTCCAGTAACTCATAATAAAAAAATCCCGTATTACCATACTATTGTAATCAAATCATGTTATGCATTATTTTTTCCTCTTATACATATCTAGTCAATATTTAAAATAATATGGTATACTTAAATTAGAAAGGCAGGCACTTAACTATGAAAAAATTAGCTGTCGCAATCACCAGTTTACTTTTAATCACTGGATGCTCTTCTACACCTACCATCACAAACACAAAAAATATCAAGGAGTATATTCTAAAGGATAATGTAGCTTATGATTCATTCTCTTCATATAGTGATTCAGATACAATTATTCGTTTGCCAAATGGAGAATATATACATGGAGCAAAAGAAGTGAATGGAAAATATTATGATAGTGATCAAGATTCAGGTGCCATTCAGGCAAAAAAAGCTAAATATTATGCTTTACTAGCTATGGATGTAAATAACTATTTAACTGAAGAATTTGAGGGATTCAATGATTCAGATGAGGTTTTCTATAATAAGAAAAATGGTGGCTTCACAGATGCATCTACAGTCATTGATGAAAATGGTAACGAAAAAAACTTAGCCAATAATCCAAATTATGATTCTATGACAGTAAAAAAAGCAAAAGAAAAAGAATACAATCGTTTGATCCAAGAAGATGCTAAAGAAGAAAAGAAAAATCTGTCTTCTCCAGTAAGTGAATTAAACTCATTATTGCCAAAAACAGATTATATTTCACGAACGGTTTTCAACAAAAAGAATAAATATGCCATTCATTATTATGAAGTAGAAGAAAATGAATATTTTGACTACATAAAGAAAATAAAGGAGAAAGGTTTTGATTCCATGGATCCAAATTCTCCAGAAGAATCTTTTTTAGGAGTTAACAACGATAATATATTAGTCAATATACACTATGATGCAACAAATAAAATCGTTGACTTAACTATTCAAAGACAATAAGTTTTACTCACCAAAAGTCCAGACAACATTTGATTGTCTGGACTCTTTTTTGATGAAAACAAAAAAAAGACTGGAATTTTTCATCCAGCCTTTGACATTAGAATAATCCTACGATTTTACCATCTTCATCCACATCCATGTCTAATGCACTTGGATGTTTTGGAAGTCCTGGCATTGTTAATACTTTACCTGTTAGAGCAACAATGAAGCCAGCACCTAAGCTTGGGCGTAATTCACGAACTGTAATTCTAAATCCTGTAGGACGACCCATTACTTTGCCATCATCTGATAATGACATTTGTGTTTTGGCCATACAGATTGGTAATTTATCCCATCCTAATTCATTGAACTTCGCAATTTGTGCCTGTGCTTCTTCTGTAAAATCAACACCATCTGCACCATATACTTTTTTGGCAATGGTTTCTATTTTTTCTTCAATAGTCTTATCTAAATCATATAAAGGAGCATAATTATTTTCTTGATCACATAACGCAACGACTTTGTTGGCTAAATCAATAGCGCCTTCTCCACCTTTTGCCCATACTTGAGATAATGACATTGGGTGGTTGTTTTCTTCACACCATTTTTCTAATGCTGCTACTTCAGCCGGCGTATCTGTCGCAAATTCATTGATCGCAACAATGTATGGTAAACCAAATTGTTGTACTGTATCAATGTGTTTTGCTAAGTTTTCACATCCTGCAAGCATAGCCTCTACATTTTCTTCTTTTAAATCTTCTAAGGCAATTCCACCATGTTGTTTTAAGGCACGAATTGTCGCAACAATCACAACCGCATTCGGTTTAAGAGCAGCCAATCGACACTTGATATCCAAGAATTTTTCAGCACCTAAATCCGCACCAAATCCAGCTTCTGTAACTGTATAATCTGCAAGTTCTAGACATGCCTTTGTGGCAATGACAGAGTTACATCCATGCGCAATATTCGCAAATGGACCACCATGAATCAATACTGGATTATGTTCAAGAGTTTGAACAATGTTAGGCAATACGGCATCTTTCATAACCATAGCCAATGCGCCTTCAATACCTAAATCATGTACATATACAGGCTTATCATCATAAGTATATGCCACAAGCATTTTTCCAAATCTTTTCTTTAAATCCATTAAATCATCTGCCAAACATAAAGCTGCCATGATTTCACTTGCGACAGTAATATTAAATCCGTCTTTACGTTCAACTCCATTAGCTTTTGCACCACAACCAATTGTAATATTACGCAAAGTACGATCATTCATATCTAAACAACGTTTAAATGTTACTTTTTCAGGATCAATATTCAATTCATTTCCCTGATGAATCACATTATCTAAACATGCACTAACTAAGTTATTAGCTGTTGTAATCGCATGCATATCTCCAGTAAAGTGAAGGTTGATATCTTCCATTGGCACAACTTGGGCATAGCCACCACCTGTAGCTCCACCTTTTAATCCAAATACTGGACCTAAACTTGGTTCACGTAAAGCCATCATCGTTTTCTTACCTAAACGATTTAAGGCATCACCTAAACCAACAGTTGTCGTACTCTTTCCTTCTCCAGCCTTAGTAGGATTAATAGCTGTGACTAATACTAATTTTCCATGAGGATTATTTTCAATAGATTTTAAATAATCAAAAGACAATTTAGCTTTATATTTTCCATAGTGTTCCAAGCTATCTGCAGGAATTCCAATTTTTGCGGCAACCTTTTCAATGGGTTCCATGACACATTCTTGTGCAATTTCTAAATCTGTTTTAGCCATTTTACATATCCTTCTTTCCAATATCATTTCTGTGAAATAAATCTTTACATTGAATCTTTTCTAATTCTTTATATGTATGATCAAATGCAGTCTGTAAGTCATCTTCTAGAGTAACGACCATTAAAACACGCCCTCCATCTGTGACCAATCCTTCATCTGTCATTTTTGTTCCCATGTGAAAAACCAATCCATCTACATCATCAACACCTGTAATCAAAGATCCTTTTGTAGAGCTTGCAGGATAGTTTGTACTTGCTAAAACAACACCGTGACTGACTTTATCTGTCCATTTTAGTTCAACTGGTTTATTATCCATTAAATCTAAAATAGCTTGGACAAAATCACTTTCTAAACGAGGCAAAATAACTTCGGCTTCTGGATCTCCAAAACGTGCATTGAATTCAATTGTTTTAATACCTTTTTCTGTCAACATCAATCCACCATATAAGAATCCAGTGAATGGAACACCTTCTTTAACCATAGCACTTGCCATTGGTTTCATAATTTCATTCATAGCTTCATCGATAATTTCAGAAGTAATCTTCTTAACTGGACTATAAGATCCCATACCACCTGTATTTGGGCCTTTATCTCCATCAAATACACACTTATGATCTTGGGCTACTTCTAAAGGTACAACTGTTTCATTATGTACTAGACAGATCAAAGAAAATTCAAATCCAAATAAACATTCTTCAATCACAACCGAATTATTTTCAATCGCAAAGGCAATGTCCAAGGCTTCCTTAGCCTGTTCTAACGTAGAAGCTACTGTAACACCTTTTCCAGCTTTTAAGCCATCTTCCTTAATAACAATAGGAGCTCCCTGTTCTTGTACGTATGCCCATGCAGATTCTAAATCATAGAATGTTTTATAAGCAGCTGTTGGGATATTATATTTTGCCATGATTTTCTTGGCAAAATCCTTACTTGATTCGACTTGAGTTGCCTTCTTATCTGGCCCAAAAATATTTAGACCTTCTTTTTTAAACGCATCTACAACACCTAGAGCTAAAGTTGCCTCAGGACCTACGATGGTTAAATCTACATTTCTTTCTTTTGCCAAAGCGACAAGACCTTCTACATCATTGTCTTTCACATTGACACATTCTCCAATTTTTGCCATTCCAGGATTACCTGGAGCACAAATCAACTCATCACATAAAGCTGAACGTTTGCATGCATACGCAAGTGCGTGTTCACGTCCGCCCTTACCGATAACTAGTATTTTCATTGCGTTTTAATCTCCTTTTTCTTTACCATTCAATCATAACAGAAAAAAGCCCCTAATGGGTCTTTAATCACAATTTTTTTAACAGAAAAAAGGTAGAATATTATATTCTACCCCTCTTGTTTTCTAAACCTTTAAGAATTGTGCTACATCTAGCACGAAAATTGTGGCTCCACCAACAGTAACTTCCACAGGAAAACTTGCATAACGGCCAATATCATAACTAGCTGTACTAGGTACAATTTCCGTTCGCTTACTTGAATATTCCTTGATGATATCAATAGCTGCTTCCACTTTTTCGTCTTCACAACCAATAATCAACGTTGTATTGCCTGCGCGAAGGAATCCACCAGTCGTTGCTAATTTAGTAACAGAAAAACCATTTTTATTTAGTGCATTACTTGCCACTGGACTATCGTCATTTGATAAAATTGCTAGGATAAGTTTCATAGTGCTTCCCCCACCTTTCTAAGGTTATTATATAAGAATTTATACGCAACTACAACAAGAAAAAAGAACCATAATCTTTAGAACAATTCCCCTTATTTCATGTATAATAGATATAGAGTTTAAAAGGGGTTCATTATGTTAAGGGAATTTAATTTTTTATGCATAAAAAAAGCCCATCAAATCATATAAAATGATTTGTATGGGCGCTTTTCATTTG
>ENA-ORRE01001341-ORRE01001341.1-human-gut-metagenome-genome-assembly--contig:-NODE-1341-length-16696-cov-3.627186_pt1 | contig 16696 bp, 16 predicted proteins | sample MGYA00242171_ERZ509126 | MGnify/ENA primary metagenome ERZ509126 (study PRJEB26280, sample SAMEA2338648) | human gut metagenome | biome: human gut; feature: human-associated habitat; material: faeces... | reverse complement strand
CCACCTGCCACGCCGTGCGCCAGTCGGCGATGTCCTTCCGGGTGAGCGCGTCGGTGGTGCGTTGCAGTTCGATGACCATTTTCTGCACGCGCTTGCGGTCTTCCTTCTTGGCAAGGTTAAAGTCCCTGTATGGCGTGTGCAGCACATCCCGTGGCTTGGGTGGGAACAGGCCGCTGAAAAAGTTTTTTATATCCATATTGTCACCAATTATGTCTTAGTTGTTTCTGTGAGCTGTAAGCGAGCATGCCTCCGGCCGGTTCCCCGTCCTCGTCCACTGCGAGCGGCAAGTCGGGCAGAATCTTTCCCGCCTGCACGCCTTCCAGCCATTCGATGGCCCGCTTGTAGCGTTCCTCCCGTATTTCCGCACCCATCTTCTGCGGCATGGCGGCACTCATGTGGTAGAGCGCGATGTCGCAGGTGTACATGACGATGAGCCGGTTCCTGTCGTCCCCCTCTGCGGCGAAGACCGCCACGCAGTCGTACTTCGGGCGCAGGTAGCCGGAAATTTCCTCCTGTGCCTCCTGTTCCGCGTTGGCTCGGTTTTCCTGTGAGGTCTGCGACACCACTTTCAGCGCGGAATCGCCGATGACCACCTTGTAATCCTCTTCCGTGATAAACATAAGTACCTCCTGCTTTTATTGGGTGACATACAAGGCACGCTTCTCAATGTCGGCTACCGTCACGCCTTTTCGGAACCGGTGTGTACGTACCAGTTCCCGGACGGTCTGTTTCGGCACGACCTTCAGCCCTCCGTTCAGGAAAATCACCAGATACTTCATCCCGAAGAGCCGGGACAGCTTGTCCGCCTTCTTGACGGCACGCTTGAATTTCCAAGCGAAAACGATGTCTTTTATCAGTGTTATCATACTACCAACTGTTTTTGGCGGTCGGCCTTTTACCGAACACCGGTTGAAAACTCTCCTGCCTCGTGTTGCGTTGCAGCATCCATATCGCTCCCTCGTCCGCGTCCGGCGCGTCGTCATGTATGCGGCTGCCATGTTCCAGAGCCAACGTCTGCTCGATGCCCACCTGCATGTCCGGGTCGTCCTTCTTCGCCTCGTTGTAATAAACGAACCCGCGCTCCCAAAGCGGGCTGACCGCCTCGATGCGCTGGATCTTGTCCGGCTTCTTTCGCTTGTCCGGCATGATGGGCAGCTGGTACCCGCGCAGGTTTCCCTCCACGGCGAACTCGTCGAGAATGACATCCTGCATGAAATTCGCCTCCATGAAGAATAAGATAGAAGCGGTATCACGTGTGCGCTCGTAGAGGTCATAGAGCCACCGTACCATCTCGCCGACGGTCGCCTGACGCACGAAGCAGTCTATGAGGTGCAGTTCGCTTCCTATTTTGCCCCACAGACGGCACGCCTTGTAGTCGTTGGAGGTGGTGCTTTTGAACGAAGGGTCGGTGTAGCATACCAGCATCTCGTATTTCGTGAGCTTCTGCAGACGCTTGTAGCGTATCCAGTCCGCGCGGAAGATGGTACCGTCCACGATGGGGTTGTGCATCATCTCCTTCTCCCATGCCCGGTAGCCCACGAAGTCGCGGTAAAGCTGCGCCTCCTCTTTCGTCCACTTCTCCTTCCATACCGGCTCTCCGTTCTTATCCACCGCCAGTATCTTCGAGAGAAACACGCCTTTCGTGCGCGAGATGTTGAAAAGGACGGAAGTCTTGCTGATGAGGTTGCCCACCATGATGAACCGCCCGCGCCCCACGTCGAGCGCGCCGAACAGTGCTTCCTTCACCCAGTCTGTCAGGTCATGCACGCGCTTCTCGTTGCGGCAGAGTTCGTCATCGTCGAGGTCGTCGATGACAATGTAGTCAGGACGTGCCTCGCGGTCACGCAAGCCTCGTGGTGACTGCCCGCGTCCGCAGGCGAGGAACTTGACCCCGTTTGCAGCCTTGAACTCGCCTTCCTGCCACGATGCCGACGCACGCTGTTTGCCGAAGTCGGCGATGATGCGCTGGTTGTGCTCCAGTTCCGCCTGTATGTCGCCCAGCAGCCGGACGGCACTGTCCTCGCTTTTTCCGACCACTACCATGAAACTGATAAGCCTTTTGGACTGGAACATGAGCCATAGTGGCACGAATATGTCCATGTGTGTGGATTTGGCGTGTCCGCGAGGCCACATGAACACTGCCTTGATGTCGGGCGTGGAACGAATTTTACGTGCCGCCTCGTTGTGGAACGGCGCATTGTGCACGGTACGTATGACCTCCCCCGTTGTCTTGTCGCGCAACGTAAGGAAGTGCGGGAAGTAATACTCGCAGAATGCGGCATAATTGGACCGCAGCCGGGCGATGCGCCTGTCACGCTCCGCCGGCGCCTCGTTGGCAAGCAATGCGGTGTCCGTGATGGACTGAACTCGTTTGCAGTGTTCTTTCCATTCCTCGTAGGCTTTTTTTTTCTCAGCTTCTGTCGCCATTGACCATCTCCTATTTAATGCCCATCTTCTCAGTGATGTACAGATCCTGGTACTTATTGATCGCCTTGATGAGTTCCGGTGTCACTTCTGGGTCTATGGATGAACGGAACACTATCCATTCGGAGAATGCCATGAACACCTCAATGGCATCCACCACGTTCGCCTTCTTGTCGAGTTTCTCGATTACGGAGGACAACTTGGCGAGTTTGTCGCCCAGTCCGGCGATGAGAGTTGGGTCGTTGGACCCATTGACCTGCGTGATGAGGGTGTCGATGGTCAGCAGCAACTTGTTGACCAGTTCCGGGCGTGTGACGTTTTTCGCCGCACGTGCCTCCTTCCATCCCTCGGTGTTGCACCACTTGGAAATGGTCACACGGGAGACCTCCACCTTCTCGGCAATCTCCTGCTGTTCCATGCCCGCCATGTACAATGACCTGGCGATTGATTTCTTTTTTTCTGTTTCTGCCTTTGTCATTTCTGATAAAGTTTATAGTTACACATATAGCAGGCGTTGAAAACGCCTGCAGGAACTGTTTTGCATGTGCAAAATTGCGGTGTTTTGATGCGTTTGCCAAAAAGTCGTGAAACGGTTTCATAGAAGTATGCAACCATTTCATACTTTTTTGTCTGTTAGCGGATTACCCAGTAATATTGCAGTCGAAAAGCAGCGATTCCGGGCTGCGCCTCAGCAATCGGAGCAAGCTCCATTGCATTCGGCTTGCACCGGAATTGCAGTGCGAAACGCAAAAAAAACAGAGTAATGAGCAAACGAGTACGCATTTCAAACGACAGCCTGAACAGTTATGGAACCCGTGTCCTGACGGCCGGCATGAACGTGGAGCAATACTGCCGGAATCCGGTGCTGCTCTATATGCACGAGCGCGGCAACGTGATAGGCTATGTGAAAGACCTGAAAGTGGAGAATGACGAAGTGACCGGCGAACTTGTGTTCGATGAGGCGACAGAACTCAGCAAACGTTGTAAGAAGCAATTTGAGTTCGGCAGCCTGAAGATGGTCAGCGCGGGGCTCGACATCATAGAGATGAGCGAGGACAGCGCGCACCTTGTCGCTGGGCAGACCAGCCCGACCATCACCAAAAGCAAGTTGTTCGAGGTTTCCGTGGTGGACATCGGTGCCAACGACGATGCCCTCGTGCTGAAAAGGGACGGCAAACGGATCACATTTGGCAGGGACGGCGAGTGTCCCCTGCCAAAACTGAGTAATAACCATCAAAAAACAAAAAGCGAAATGGAAAACAAAGCCATTGCCCTGCAGCTGGGCTTGCCGGAAACGGCGACTGATGCCGAGATAGCGGAGAAAATCGGCGCATTAAAAACGGCCGGTGAGGAGAATGCGAAACTTCAGAAGGAGAATGACGCACTGACTCTGGCGAACATTACCTCCCTTGTGGAGAAAGCCATCGGTGAGAAACGCATCGGAGCCGAGAACAAACAACAGTTCATCGACCTTGGGAAAAAGATTGGTGCGGAGGATTTGGAAAATGTTTTATCTACCATGTCACCGCAGGTAAAACTCTCTGCCGTCCTCGGACCGCATGGTACCGCCAAGACAGAAACGGCCACCTACAAGAAACTGAGCGAAGTCCCCGGCGACAAATTGCTGGAGATACGTGAGCAGCAGCCGGACGAGTACAAGCGGCTGTACAAGGCCGAGTATGGCATGGAGTGTAAAATCGAAGACTAAATTATCAATCCTTTAAAACGAAACAGAAATGAGCAGAAAAATTGTAATGCTTTTGGACGCCGTCCTTTTCAACTGCATGACGGGTGGAATGTTAGCGGCCGTAGCGGGTGTATCTCCCACCTCTGGTATGCTTTGCATGAACGCCGTGGGTCTCCTTATGGGGATGTCCGGCGAGACAACGTCCGTGCTGCGTGTCGGTGTCTATACGGAGATTTGGACCGGTGAACTGGTGAAAGTCCTCCGTAACGGTCTTGCCGGTTCCTGGCTGGACGGTGTTCCCGACCAGTCGAGTATCGTGAACAATGATGTCATCCATTTGGTGGAGGTAGGTGTGGACCCGGATGTGCTTATCAACAACACAACTTATCCGATTCCTTTGCAGGCGTTGGATGACAAGGATATCGCCATTTCCCTTGACAAGTTCCAGTCGAAAGTGACCCCAATCACCGATGACGAACTGTACGCTATCAGCTACGACAAGATGGCGCGTGTGAAAGAGAGCCACGGCAACGCCATCAACGATGCGAAGTTCGCCAAGGCCGCCCACGCGCTATGCGCCACCGAGCACTCGAAAACCACCCCAGTGTTGAAGACTTCTGGTGAGGTTGATTCTGTGACGGGGCGCAAGCGTCTTACACCTAACGATCTTGTAGAGATGAAGCGCGCGCTTGACAAGCTGAAAGTGCCTTCGGAGAACCGTCGCCTGGTGTTGTGCCCCGACCATGTGAACGACCTGTTGCTTGTGGACCAGCGTTTCCGCGAGCAGTACAACATCGACCGCAACACCGGCAAGGTAGGCAACCTGTACGGTTTCCAGATATACGAGTACGGTAACAATCCCGTGTACACGACAGCCGGGAAGAAGAAGGCCTGCCGACGGCGAGTTCCAGTGCTCTTTCGCTTTCTACACGCCACGCGTGTTCAAGGCCACCGGATCGACAAAGATGTATTTCAGCGAGGCTCAGAAAGACCCGGAATACCAGCGCAACAAGATTAGCTTCCGCCACTACTTCATCTGCATGTTCAAGAAAGCGGATGCCGGCGTGGTGATGATGAGCGGCTATACCGCTCCGACTACAGGCGGCGGTACAGACTGAAGGTAAGTAACGCATGGCAAGACTCAAGTATCTTGTAATCCACTGCACCGCCACTCCGGAGGGGCGTGATGTGTCCGCCGCAGACATACGGCGTATGCACTGCTCCCCGGTGAGTGCCGGTGGCAGGGGATGGAAAAAGCCGGGATATACCGACGTGTTCCGGCTCGACGGCACAGTCGAGCGTATTGTGGATAATAACGAGGATGCCAATGTCGATCCGTGGGAGGTCACCAACGGAGCCAAAGGGTACAACTCCATCAGCCGACACATCGTGTATGCAGGTGGCTGCGACAAGTCCATGAATCCGAAGGATACCCGGACAGTAGCTCAGAAAAAATCAATGGCCGCTTACGTCCTCGACTTCCACCGCCGGTTCCCCGGTGTCAAGATCATAGGGCACCGCGACCTGTCGCCCGACCTTAACGGCAATGGTATCATCGAACCCTTCGAGTTTATGAAAGCGTGTCCGAGCTTTGAAGTCTCGGAGTGGCTGAAATCCATCGGTATCAACCAATAATCAACAAATCCGAGTGGCTATGACATTCAGTGAAATCCTTAACATACTTCTTGGCGGTGGCTTACTTGCCCTAATGGTGGGTGTCATTACGCTCAAGGCGACAGTCCGAAAGGCCAACGCCGATGCCGAGAGAGCAAAGGCCGATGCCGAAAGTGTGCGCATCACCAACACTGAAAACGCCACTCGGATTCTTGTAGAAAATATTGTCAAACCTTTAAAAGAGGAACTCAATGCAACCAGAGAAGACCTACAGGCAACGAAAAAGGAGATGGCCTCTACCAAGAGAGAGATGGCGCGTCTCCGTAAAGCTGTCGAAGCTGCTTCCGGCTGTCCTCATTCCGATGGCTGTCCTGTGCTGGGCAAGTTGCGCGACAACCAAAAAGACGCAGACGGAACAGATTCAGACAGTGCAGATGGTAGAGAAGCACGATACCGTAACCGTGATAAGGCAGATACACAAGGAGACGGTACCGATGAGTCTGGCTCAGATAACCGTATCCGTGGACAGCCTCCTTAAGCTCCCGGCAGGTGCATCGTATCATAAGCGCAGCGGTCAAGCCGGAGCCGAGGTTTCCTTGAGAGGCGACACAATCTTTGTCACCGCTACCTGCGACAGCCTTCAGCGCGAAGTGGAATATTACGAGGAGCAGTACCACGCCGCCCTCGAAGCTCTCGACAATCTCAAGGAGAGCGTTCAAACGGAGCGCGAACGTCATTCAAATCCAATTCAAATCGCATTGGCGGCATTTATTGCCGGACTGTTTGTCGGCGTACTCTCAACAATAATCATCTTATCAAAATCCCGATATGGAAAAAAATAAAAACTTCCTGTATGGCATCGGATCACTCGATTTCGATGACTTTACGATGGGCTACATCGAGAAGGGCTCGTTTGATTTCGGTGGTACCAAGCCGGAGTCGGTCGATGTAGAAGCGGAGCAAATTCCCGATGCTCCCGTTCTGACACTCCTTCAGAAGAATGGCCAGATTGCCCCGACATTCAACCTCATTCAGCTCAACTACGAGAACATCGCCGTAGTCCTCGGAGGCAAGCTCCTCGGCACGAAACCCAACTACACCGGTTGGGAAGCACCGTCGGAACTCGTTCAGAAGTCCGGCAAATGGACTATTAAGCTCGTATCCGGCCAAGTGATAACGATACCCAACGGCACCATTCTCGCCAGCCTCGCCGGTAAGCTCACACTTACCGAAGTCGCAAAGCTCGAATGTCAGCTTAGGGTCAACAAGCCCGCCGATGGTTCGGCACCTTATACCATTAAGGACGAAACGACTACCTCAGGCTCGTAATTCATGGAAGACAAGACCATCAGAATGATCCAACAGGAGGCAGCGGAGGCACTCTTAAACGTGGGTGTCTCCCTCCCCCTGAAGGAGTTCCGGCTACCGTTCCGAAAACGACCGATAGTCTTCAGGGTGACGATGCGCCGCCCCTGTATGTCCGGCCAAATCGAAATTGCCCGGACATATTTGTCAATGGGGGTAAAAAGCTCAGAGATGGAGAAGTTCACCAAGGAAGAGCAGATGCGGTTCCTTGCCGAACATGGAAACAAGGTCTGCCGGATGATCGCCCTGACTCTTGGCCGGACAACCTTTGCAAGACCGTTGACATGGTTTGTGCGCCATTTTGTCCGATATGAATATCAGATGGCGGCTGTGAGGAAGTTTGTAAGCCTTATGGGAACCGATCCTTTTATACCTATTATCAGATCAGCCGAGAAGACAAATCCGATGCGGCTGAGACTGAGCCAAAAAAAGAAGGGGAGTTAACGACTCACTACGAGAATTCCCATAGCCCCTTCGGATTCCTGTGGCAAGTGGCTACCGCGACAGGATGGACGATTGACTACATACTCCACAAAGTCAATTATCAGACACTCATCATGATGTTGAGCGATGCGCCCCGGTATATTGAGAAACGAGCCTCAAAGCCGGAAGCCGGAAGTTCGGCAGAGGATGAAGCCAACGAAATAGCAGGATTTTTCAGAAGCAATCTCTTACAATGAAACCGGTCGAAATAGAATTCTTGATGAAGGACGGACTGACTCCCGGCTTGAAAAATGCCGGGAGAATAGTCCGTCAGTTCTCCGATGACGCAGCAGACGAGTTAAAGGAAGTGTCGGAGTCTCTCAAATTGCAGAGACAGCACGTTTCGCGCCTTGAAAAGACTCTCAAGGAACTGGAGAAAGCATCCAAGAGTGCCGCGCCCGGTGCTGAGTGGAGCAAAGCTAAGGCTCGTATTGAGGAAGTCAAGAAGGAACTCGAAGACGAGAAAGCCGGACTTGCCGAGCTTGTCAATATGGAGAATCAGCTCAAAGCTGCGTCGGAGGGTACGGATGTCTCCCTCCGGCAGCAGCTCCGCAATCTTACCCAAGAGATAGCAACATTGATGATGGCATACGCTCAACTCAGCGATGAAGAGCGTGCCACAGCCGAGGGGAAGGCTTTGCAACGTCATATCGAGGAACTGACCGAACAGGCCGGTATATTGAGGGACGCGATGGGCGATACTACTGCGGCCATCAACAACGCAGCTTCCGACACACGAGGTTTCGATCAGTTGGCAGGAGCCCTTCAGCTTGCCATCGACAGTTTCGGACTGGCGACTGCCGGAGCCGAGATGTTCGGAGTCAGCCAAGAGGATTTGGTGGAGGCTCAGACAAAATTACAGGCGGCTCTTGTGGCGAGCAATGCACTCAGTTCTATTCAGAATAATTTGCAGAAGCAGTCTGCGCTCATGCAGGGCATCGGAATTATTCAGACCAAGGCCGCTACAACAGCGGAAACGATAAAGACTGCCGCCCAAGGCCGTGGTGTGATCGTCACCAAGACCGCTACAATCGCACAGGCTGCGTTTAATGCGGTTGCCAAGGCAAATCCTTATGTCTTGCTTGCTATGGCCTGTGTGACGGTCGTAGGGGCTTTGTATGCCTTTGCCAAAGGTAGTAAGGCTGCTCAGAAAGCAGAGGAAGAACGTCAGCAACAAATGGAGAAGGCGCGTGAGGAGCAGGAGGAATTTGCCCGGACAGTAGCCACTGCTGCCGGAGAGCAGATTGCGTCTTTCCTCAAATTAAAACGTGAATGGGAGAACCTTGGAGACAGTTTCGATAAAAAGAAGAAGTTCATAACAGATACCAAGGATGAGTGGCGTAAACTCGGTAAGGAGATAGATAACGTCAACGATATGGAGAAGATATTCCGTCAGCATACTAAGGATATGATGACGGCGATCATTCTCCGCGCAGAATTGAAAGCCTACGAGACTCGTATTCAGAATGTCGCAGACCAGATGGTCGAGGATATTGTTAAGAATAAAACGTATAAATATGTTCCGGCGACTACCGAAACAAGATTCGTCGATCTGACTGAGGCCGAGAAAGCGGCTATATCCGACCGGGACAGTGCCGGCAATTTTGTAACAAGCGGTCGTGGGGCGCGAAATCTTCGACTGGTGAAGGGAGCCTCTTCATATTGGGCTCTTACTGACGAAGGTGCGCGTATTGTCACGCAGATGCGTATGGATGCCGGTAATGCATCGGCTTTGGCCGCTCAGAATAATGCCCGGACAAATGCCGAGAGGACTATTCAGGGATATATCGGCGAGATGAATCGACTTGCCGATCAACTTGACGCAACGATGGCAAATATTCCCGGCACAGATGTTGATCCGGATGGCGGCAAGCCGGACAAACCCGATAAGCCGGATAAACCTGACAAAGATGACCGTGTCGAGCAGGAACGTCGTGTCGCAGAAGAATTGCGCAACCTGCGATGGAAAAATCAGCAAGATGAAATCGACCAACTTGAGGATGGAGCTGAGAAACGTCGCCGTCAGATTGCCCTTGACTATGAAAGGCAGATGTCCGAAATACAGGATCAAGAGGATAAGTGGCGAGATATGCAGAACGGGGCACTGTCGCCGGAGCAAACCGAGGCTATTGCCGAGGCTCGCCGTCTTGCCAACCAAGGCATGCAGAATGCTATTCGTGAGGTCGAGAATGACGAGGTTGCGAAGAACCGGGAAAAACTCAATGAGTTGCTTGATCAATACAAAGATTACGACCAACGCCGCAGAGATATAGAATCATCCTATAATGCTGATATGGAAATTCTCAACAACGAACTTGCCCGGCTCGAATCCGAGGGTATGGACACAACCGAAATCAAGTCTGCAATATCTGCCCGTGAACAGGCATACCGTTCTTCTATTTCATCGCTTGAGGGAGAAATCTTACAGGCAAGCGATTTCTATGACAAACTGTTCGGCACGGTATCCGACCGAGGATATAAAGTCCTCAAGGATTTCTATGCACAGGCAAAGGAGACTCTTGATAATGCGAAGGTTGACGGCGACGGTGTCGAAATAACCATCCCGGTAAAGGATGCCGACGGCAAGTTTGTAAAGAAGGCCGTCAAGATAACTGTCGATGAGTACCGGCGAATGCTCAAGCAGGTACAGGAAATCAAGAAGCAGCTTGAAAAGAACAATCCTTTTGCCGCTTTCAGGACTTCATGGTCTGAGCTTAATAAAGCCATCAAAGAGGGAGGTGATGTATCCGGCGCACTCAAAGACCTCAATACAAAGGGAAAGGAAGTGACGAGTACCATCCGGGGCTGGGGAGAATCCCTCGGCTCGGTTTTCGGGGACAACTTCAAGAACTCGATGAATGAGATTCTGACCTTCTGCGACGGAGCAATGGACATGGGTACCGGCATAGCGCAGATATGGTCGGGGGATATTGTCGGTGGCATCACAAGCACTTTGAGCGGACTATCGTCTATCATTTCGCTGTTCAGTTCATGGAAAGAGAAGATGGAGGAAATGAAGCGAGAGTGGTATATTGCCGAGATTGAGACCAACCGTGCGCTCCGGGAACGCTCTGCCGAATATGCTGCCAACCGCAGTCAGATTTCAGACATCATCAAAGATGTGGAACTCTTGAATTGGCTTATTGAAAAAGGATATGCCAAGCCTTCAAGAGTCAGCGTTTGGGAGGCGCAGTCCTCGGCTCTCGATGAATATACGAATAATCTCCGCAAGGAAAGTGCCGTATATGATGAGCTGTGGGAGAAATTGCAGGGTAGCGAAGGCCACTACGAATGGGGCAATTCGCTTAATGGCGGTTCTGCCACATGGAGCCTCCGGGGATATAACGCCGACATGATTGAACTTTGGTACAACCAAGGTAAACTCAGCGACGCGGCAAAAGCATATTACGAGGCATGGGTTGAGAGCGGCAAGACAATCGAGGAACTCATTGACCAGATCAATGAGTGCAAAGAGTCCATGCGTGAGATGGTAATGGGTGTGTCATTCGACAGTTTTCTCTCCAATGCCAAAGATGCACTGAAAGAGATGCGCGGCGATATATCCAAACTCGGAGAGTTTACAGAGGACACTCTTGCCAATGCCATACTCAACGGATTCATGTACCGAGACCTTGCCAAAGTGCTTGAACCGCTCTACAATGAATTGTCTGATGCTTTCATCGACGGAACCGCCGATGCCGCTTACCTTGAGGATTGGCGGCGCAGGTTCGAGGAAGTCATGACAGCAGCCGGAAACCGCCTTGATGATATAGCAGATGCAGCAGGTGTTGACCTTAACGGTGGTTCCGGCACATCTCAATCGGGTAAAGCCGGAGGGTTCGCCGCCATGAGTCAAGACCAAGGTACAAAACTTGAGGGACTTTTTGTCAGCGTTCAGATGCATACCGCATCAATAGATGAGCAGATGGAGGATGTATCGGATAAAATGACCCAAGCGGCTGAACGCCTTCGCAAGATAGAAGAGAACACAGAGCGCACCGCAGACAAAGTCGAGGAGATGTCCGACAATATAAAGAAAATTATGAGGGACGGCATAAGAACAATATAGCATGGATACTGAAGCACTGAAAAATCTTGTCGTGATTAACGGCACCGATATATGGACTGAGTTCGGAGCCTTTCTGACCGAGGAGAAGAAGGGTGGCCGGGAGAACCTTACGGCAATCATGACAGCCTCCAAAGTCAAGAGCCATGTGGCGGTCAATATCCGGGAAGAGAACGGCTCCAAATACTCGTCGCGTCTTGAGGTCAAGAACGAGGAGCGTGACGTGACATTGCATTTTGCCCTGTTCGCTGAGACTAAAAGCGAATGGCTGCGCCGCTACATGGATTTCATTACCTTCCTCAAGACCGGCGATAACGGCTGGCTCAATGTAAGGTTTACCGAACTGAACCTCACGTTGCGTATGTTCTTTGTCGAGCCATCAACTTACAAACCGCTCACATATCTGTGGAAAGAGGGTGTGCAGGCAAGCCGGTTCAAGGTCAAATTCCGTGAACCCGTACCAACGTTTTAACGAAATTCTTTGTATGACAAAGCGATTAAAATCGATTACAAACGCCGTTCAAATATGCTTATAACGATATACGACTCGGTCGGCAACCCCAAGGTTGACCTATCGCCGAATGACAGCTCGACACAGGTCAAGGCGGTGCAGGGAGACAGCGTCCTTACACTTTCCTTCACACATTACGACCATATCGAACTCGATGTCGATGACTACGCCGACTTCCTTGGAGAGCGTTTTTGGTTGACTGAAAAGTACCGCCCAAGGCAGAACTCCAAGAAGGAGTGGGTCTATGACCTCAAGCTTTACGGTGTGGAAAGCATGATAAAGCGACTGCTTGTCATCAAGACCGTCGATGACGAGGAGGACCCCGTGTTCACTCTGACCGCTCCTCCGAGAGAACATGTCGCCATGATCGTCAAATGCATGAACGACGGCATGGGCAACATCACCGACTGGAAGGTCGGACAGGTGAACGGCACGGAGAATATAGTCATCGACTATTTCGGCAAATACTGCGACGAGGCTCTCAAGGAGATTGCCGAGAAGGTGGGTGCCGAATGGTGGGTCGAGGGGCAAACCGTAAATATCTGCAAGTGCGAGCATGGCGAGCCGGTGGAACTCGGCTACAACAAAGGGTTGATTTCCATTGATCCCGGAACCGCGAATAACGTCAAGTTCTACACCCGGCTTTATCCTGTGGGGAGCAGCAGGAATATCGACCCGGAGAAATACGGATTTTCCCGGCTTCAGTTACCCGGCGGTCAGAAGTATGTCGAAATCAATGCCGACAAATATGGCCGCGTCGATCACTTCGAGCAGTCTGCCTTCGAGTATATTTACCCAAGGCGTGTCGGTGTTGTCAGCAGTGTGCGCAGCGAGGTCAAGACCGGCGAGGACGGGAACCCCTTCACCATCTACTATTTCACCGACAACAGCCTTCCCTTCGACCCAAACGCCTACATGATAGGTGGACGTGTGATCCGTGTCTCCTTCCAAGAGGGCAGCGAGCTTGCCGGACTCGGAGAGGAAGAAGACGGCACATACTTCTTCGAAGTGAATTTCAACAACACGACCCGTGAGTTTGAAATCATCACGATATGGCCGTATGACAACGATGTCCAGCTTCCCGGCGACAAGCTCGTGCCGAAAGCCGGGGACAAGTATATCATGTGGAACCTCCGTATGCCTGACGAGTATTATGCCCTCGCCGAAGAAGAATTTCTGACAGCGGTCAACAAATACAACGCCGACCACAATCTCGACATATCGGTCTATAAGGCACCGACTGATCATGTATGGATTGAGGATAACAACGTCGAGCTGAGCATCGGTCGCCGGGTGCGTCTTGTGAGCGAGGAATACTATCCCGGCTTCGGATTCCGGGACAGCCGCATTACAAAGATTACCCGGAAGGTCAATCTCCCGTCATCGATGGATATTGAAATCAGCGATGCCCTCAGCCGGACGGCTCAAGAGAAGATGGCGGACTCAATCACTGATGTCCGCAGTTTCGCACAGTCGATAGGAGCCTCCACATCATTGCCTGATATAATCCGCACATGGGACAAGACCCTGCCGACCGACAACAATCTGTTCTCCGCCCGGCGCAGCCAAAGGGAATTCATTAGCAAAAACAGCCCCGACAGAGCCAAAAAGAAAATCATCTTCGAAGACGGTATCGACGCAGGGGATTTCATAGCCGGAGCGCAGGGTGGCACCATAGACGGCAAAGGAAACGCTGAATTGCTCACGCTTGTTGTGCGCCTGCTGATGAGCAGCCCAAAATTTGTTGACGGACTGACCGGTGAAGGATGGCGTATCTGGCTTGAGGACGGGCTGTCGCATCTAACAATCGACAAATTGACAGTCCGTCAGATTATGACCGTATTTGAGCTGCTCATTGAGAGAATCCGCAGCGTCGGCGGACAGATATGCGTGTCTGCCGCCAACGGCAAAATCAAGGAAGTTCAGACTGTAAATGGTCATTATATAATCACATTCGAGCAAGAGAACACGTTCATCACCCACGACCTCATGCGCTGTCAGACATTTACCGGCGGCAACATGAAAAGTTATTGGGTCGAGATTGCCAACGTGAGCGGAAACAGTGTTGTTATTCCTGTATCCGAATTTGCCGGAGCGCAACCGGCACCCGGCGATGAATGTGTCCTTATGGGCAATACCACAGTCAAGAATCGTCAGAATCTTATCCTCATATCGGCCACAGAAGACGGGCAACCCCGTATCGATGTCCTTGATGGAGTCAATGACACGAACTTCACCGGCTGTCTGCGTACACGTCTCGGCAATCTTGACGGCATAACCGACGACTGGTTCCCGAAAGACAATCAGCCTCATGGCAACGGTCTCTACTCGGATAACGCTTATCTCCGAGGAACTTTCCTTCTTGCTACAGGCGAGGATATAAAGACCAAGTTCGAGATAGTCGAGGGAAAGATCGAGAGCATGATCGAGGCGGTGCGCGATGATTTTGTGGCTGACAAAGGTTATCTGAGCAATCCGGCTTTCGCATCCGGCATGGAGAAATGGGACACCTCGAATGAGACCGTATTCTTTCTTGTCGGCAATAAATGGATATGGGCAAACAACAATGTCCTATCCAAGAAGGGCGATAGTGCAAGCATCGCAAAGGATGACGGTCGCACGGTGGTTCGTATCATCAACAAGTATATCTTGCAGAAAAACGCCAACCTCCGTAGCAAGCCGACATTCGAGACTAACAGCGACGGCAAGAAGGAGGCAGTCCCGGTTTATTTGAGCTTCTTCTACAAAGTCATAAAAGGCGGTCTGCTGAATATTGAGTTCGAAAATGTAGATAAAACAGGATTCGAGAATTTCAACTCCTTTGAGTACACCACCGGATTGAGTCCGACCGAAGGCTATCTGCAATTTTCGTGTGACGGTCTTTGGAACGGGACAGGGGATTTCAAACTGTCGTTCACTGGCGAAATCTACCTGTATATGCTTGTCATGTCCACAGACAAAATCGAGGCACTGACATACAAGTACCGTACCCTTTTTGAGCAGTCTGAAAAGTTGATAAAGATAGCGGCACAGAACTTTGACAAGGACGGCAATGTTTTGGAAAGTTCCCAAATCATCACCTCGTCCAAACTCAACTTGCTGTTATCTGAGCGTTTTAACGAGGATGGGTCATTGAAGAACACGGCTGGACTTGTAACGTCTTCTGATTTTTCAACGGCATTGGATGATTTTGGAATTGCCATAGGGCATGCCTTGGATGACTATGTGAAGATAACCGCCTTTTCTGGGCTTTTTGCGAAAGCCGTATCGGAGGACGGCAATATCGTCAAACAGGCAGACATATCGGCTTTTGTCACGGGCGATGATGTGGACGACATGATATCGCATATCCATCTTGGCGCCGACCGGATAAGCATTGAGGGCCTGATAACGGCGAATGGCAATTTCAAGATATTGGAAGACGGAAGTATCGAGGCCAACAACGGCACGTTCAAAGGACGCATAGAAGCCGTATCAGGAAATTTTATTGGCGTCTCCGGGCTTTATAAGATGTCCATAGATATGGACACCCGTAAAATAACCATTTGCGGGCCAGATGATGTGATAAGTGATACAGACTTTAATGGACGTGATGGTGCAGTATCCTATGAATATATAACCATAGGTAATTTCATACCTACAAGTGGAGATTTTGATTCTTCTTCTGCTTGTTTAAGTTACAGAATCGCTCCTCAGATAGTGTTGAAATCACCACTGGGTCCAAGTTTCAATTCCGGCGACCACAGATATGTGAGGATAGATCCTTATAACGGGATTGTGATGGGGATGTTGAACAGCAAATACTCCCCTGAAAACAACTTTGAAACAATCCTGTCTCCGGGAGGATGTGTCTTTCAAGGGAGTTTTATATTGATAGAGAATTTACCTACAGACCCTTCATTCTGCCAGCAAGGACAGCTATACAGGGATGGTACAACGTTAAGAATCAAGACTTCATAAATAAAAATGAATATGAGAGATTTGAATTTTGAGGAATTTCGCATTCCGAAGGGGATTAGCGGAAAGGAGTACAGGACAGTGGATGTGCGAGAAGCGATAGCCGACCTGCTATACACTCATGTGAATGGTATCAAGGCGCATCACTTGGCCTTCAAAATATATGAGAGTGAGGGGGCGACGGCTTACAGCGAGGAGGAGGCATCCTTGGTGCGCCAGGCAGTGGAGGCTTATTGTCTTCCAAGTGTGATAGATGGCCTGGCGGAGCAGATGAAAACGGGAAGTGTAACCGATAAAACCGAATGATTATGGCACTTACGGAAACCGAGAAAACCGAATTGAAAAAAGACATCCTGAACGCCATCAAGGCGGAGAGTCAGGGGGTGGACGAACTAACCGAGGTCACTTCGCTGGACAATATCAAGAGCCTTCCGGCCCTGCGCGGGAACGAGCTGGTGAGCGCCCCCTTGTCCTTGTTGGGCAAACCGGCCGAAGATGCGGCCCGAAAAGCCAATGAGGCGGCCGGGAAAGCGGACGCCGCGACAGGAAAAGCCGCAGAAGCGACGCATGAGGCCAACAGCGCGGCAAC
>ENA-ORRE01001333-ORRE01001333.1-human-gut-metagenome-genome-assembly--contig:-NODE-1333-length-16750-cov-5.472776_pt1 | contig 16750 bp, 17 predicted proteins | sample MGYA00242171_ERZ509126 | MGnify/ENA primary metagenome ERZ509126 (study PRJEB26280, sample SAMEA2338648) | human gut metagenome | biome: human gut; feature: human-associated habitat; material: faeces... | reverse complement strand
GTTACAAATACCTCTGCACCGAGGATGATGACTACAAGTATTATCAGACCCTTGGCCTAAAACTTATCCACAGAGGATTTTTCGGACAATATAATTATGGGTTGCCGTTAAAGGAGTTAGAGGTGTAATGTAGATTTCTTTATGAAGGAGAGGACTTTTCTCTCCTTTTTATTTTTTTATAGCATCATGTTTTATATCTTTGTAAAATAACAAAGGATTGAACAATGGATAAACCCATGAACCGAATAAAAGAGGTGCTTGAAGAAAAAGGCATCAAACAGACCTGGTTGGCAGAAAAACTCGGAAAAAGTTTTTGTATTGTCAATTCTTATGTCTGCAATCGTCGACAACCAAGTTTAGAGGTATTATTTGAGATTGCAAAGATATTGAATGTGGATCCCAAAGACTTAATTTATAACAAATAATCTATACAATATGGCAATTAGAGATGATGTAAGACTAATTAATCTCAGAGATTTAATATATAAAATTTCCAAGATTAACAATGTTAAAGAAATATACATATTTGGATCACGCGCTTATGAGACGGGCAGTCTTAGATCCGATATTGACATTTTAGTTTATGCTCCTGATGGGCTTAGACGAGATGAGATTATGCCAATAATAGAGATGGAGAAGGCTTTAGATATATTTAAAACTACAAATAAGATTGAAGCAGAAAGTTTTGCAAATGATAGTTGGATAAGAAGAGACGATATCGTGGCCACTCTCGATGCTAAATTATTATGGTCAAAAGAAAAAGGAGAGAGTTCTCTAATGGACAGATACCAAGAAATTAAGGTCCAACGCGATATTGATTTTAAAATGTCTTACATTCCTTCATATTCAGATGAAGAAATAAAGTTTTATAAGACTTATGGAAACCATGCAGTTTTTGTCATTATGCCATTTAGAGAGAAACTCAAAATAGTCTATGATATAATTCAAAGTGTATTTGCAAAGAATGGATATATTGCCATACGAGCTAACGAGAAGCTATTTACGGATGATTTGTGGAATAATGTTAAAGTGTATCTTGATTGTTGCAAAGTTGCAGTAGCAATATTTGACAAAAATGACCAAGACAGTTATAATCCCAATGTCGCTTTAGAAGTTGGTTACATGTTGGCAAAAGGAAATAAGGTTTGTCTGCTTAAAGATTGTAAGTTACCTAAATTGCCATCCGATTTGATATCTAGAATGTACATGGAATATGATTCTGATAAGATTGAAACGACATTGCCCCAACAATTGGAATTGTGGATTAGAGATTATTTATCTTAAACAAATTGAGGATATGAAAGAACAATTGAATAACAAAAAGATGATCTTAATTTACCTTCAACAATTCGCAAGAATTTTAAATTTCCCGTAATAAACACGGGCTTATATAAATTATTGCAAAATGAAAGTAACTAAACAATATTACAGAATTACTGATTAATAATATTAGAAAAAAATAAGAGTACACATATATCACAGTCTATGGCATTTAATATTTATTATATCAATTACCCTAAGGTTTATGAAATTAAGATGATGTTTGATAATTTCATAACTGTAGCCAAAGAGGTACAGAAGAATACAGAAGGTAACGCTTCTGCGCATTTAGGAGCAAAAATGGGACTGGGCTTTCTAAAACTATTTAGTGGTGAAGGTAATGCTGATATTAATGTAGGGGGGAGTGCTTCGAAAAAAGTACTGGAGACCATCGAGATTAAAACTACCAAATCTGTTATATTAAGTGATGTCGTGGACGCAAGTAAAAATATTGCTCAGTTTGATAATACTATCAAAGAAGGTGAATTAGTATTAATTGATAATGTTCAATTATCATTAGAAAATGAAGTTGAGCTAAGGACGGTAAAGTTATTTACAAGTGGAGCTTTCAAAAATCTTTCTGTTCCTGGGGTTAACGGATTTGATATAACAAACTTATTCAACTCAATGTTTAAAGATTATGCATATAAAATTAAAGGTGTACTATTAAATGGAAATGATAAAATTATCATAAAGATACCTGTTACTTTTGAAAATGAATTTGAAAGCTCATACAATGTTGATGATTTATTTATTGGAAAAGTTAGTGTTTTGGGAATATATAAAGGTACTATTAAGATAAATCAGTTAGGCAATACTTTTCAATACTTTGCAGAATTAGGGAATATACAATCACAATTTAAAAGGACATCCGAATTTGAGGAAATACAAGAAAGTCAATATCCCATTGAGCAACCGACATATAAAGAGTTTGCTAGTTCAGGAGATGATTCTATATACCATTACATTGATTTGTTAGCCATAATCCAGAATATACATACTACAAAATAGCATGAAAAAAGAACTCTTGTTTTATAATCAAATAGAATTTGAGTCAATAAGGACATTGTTTCAGTCTTTAGAGTATGAAGTGATAAGTTTAAGTTACTTTTTAGAAGACTTAAAAGATCTTGACAAGTTCACTCCCTACACAAGTGGCATATGTGTTATTGATGTATCAATATTAGGTGGAGGATATTATAATACGAGCGCTATTCAGGCTATTGGAGAAAATGTATTTAGACTATTCAATAATGAAGATATTATTTATATCTGTGACAACAAGTATTTTGATCAACTTAAATATGAATTAAGATATTGTTTTGAACAATTTGTAGACATCAAAGAAAAATACGATATTTTCTTCGAACAATTACCTCCCCCTATAATTGCAACTGATAAAATACATAAGAAGATTACAGATTTTACACCTGAAGAATTTGAAACATTCTTTAAATCATTTCGAGAATCATTATACGGGCACGAAAAGTTCAAAGATGATTTCTATGAAATAGCAAAATCATTTCGTTTGTTCAACAAAATAGGAGAGCATAAAGTATTATCGTTATTTCTATTAGGGGAATCAGGGGTTGGCAAGACAGAAGTTGCTAGAGCATTATATAAATGTCTTGGAGGTAAGGATAATTTAGCAAAAGTAAATTTCGGGAATTATAGCAACGAATTCTCATTAAGTTCATTAATAGGTAGTGCTCGTGGCTATATCGGAAGCGATGATGGTGAGATTTTTATTCGTGTCCGTAATACGGATGTAGGACTTATTCTAATTGATGAATTTGAAAAATCAAATGCCACACTATTTAATTTCTTTTTGGATGTATTAGAGAGTGGCAAGATGGTAAGTTCTCAAGCAGTGGAAATTGATATCAATGGTTTTGTAATAATATTTACATCAAATATTACAAAGGAAGAGTTCCCTACAAGGATATCGCCTGAACTACGTTCAAGATTTGATTATAAAGGGCATTTCACTAGATTATTTAATCAAGATAAAAGAAAATATGTAGAATATCGAATTAAATCTATCATACGGAAATACAATGAACACTATAATGAATCTTTAGGAGATAATGATGTTCACCATTTTGTAACGACCATACCTGTAGATAAGTATGAAAATATGAGAGATATTAATAAGAAAATCAAGATAGAATTTGTTAAATATATCGAAAACCAGAAACCTATTCAACATAGAAGAAGTATTTTATCTTCAATCTTTAAAATAGATACTATTACGGATTTAAGAAATGGGAAATAATATAGTTATATTTAAGACTGAACAATATTATTAAATAATGTACAACTAAAAGATCCATTCAATTCTATGATGACGATGGAGTGGAGCTATTTGAGATGAAAATAATTCCAAATGGTAGTTTTCGGCTGTCGATATTGTAGTAGATAGAACAGGATGCTCTCGGTCTATGCGTACTGTGAATTATTAAAAATTCTCATTTGTGTTCAAAACTATACAACTGAATCCAGTTTCCATTTACACAAAATTTTGGACAGTGTCTATAAATACCTTAGGATTTATTTCTTGGAGAAAGCTTAAGGTTGTATTATTCTATTCTTACCATCCCTGCCAACTGCACGAAATAATCATTTGACCAAATATCAAGTTCTTTTGGATTGCGCACGAAAGGCAATACATCTTCTTTCACTTGTTTTATATCAGCTGAAGAGAGACGCTCAATGAGTTTCTCCTTGAATAACTCTGGAGTGATATTCTCATTGTTGAACTGCTTGCACCGTTCTGCCAAATGAGCAAAATCAAGTGGTATATTATGGCGTACATACCATTCAAAGTCGTACCAATCACGACCTTTTACTCTGTTCTTCCACGCACGATATACTAAGGCGTGCATCTTGCCTGCAAACAAGTCGGGAAGTGTAAAACAACGGGTCATAAATGAATATGGCTGAAGCAATAGCTTCTGTTCCGTCTTGAAGTTCAACGGTGGGCAAGTATCTACTTCTATCTTTATCTTTATAGATTTCTCAGTTTGGAAAGTCACATCATACACATCGGTATTATCTTTAAGAAATGCCGATTCGACCTTTCCGAAATTCCTCTTGTCTTTTTTCTTTATTTCAACCTCACGGCCTACCATTGTAAAAGCATCAACGATAGCAGGAAAGTATTTCGTAAAATCGAACTTATCATCTTGCGTAAGCAATGAAAAATCCATATCCTCACTGAAACGCTGTAAGCCATGAAAGATTCTCAAGCAAGTTCCACCATAGAAAGCCGCCGACTCAAAAAAGCCTCCGGCATACAAGCCAGCAAGTATCACTTGTTGATTCACTTCAAATATAGCGTTTCTCTTCTGTTGCTCTGTTGTTAAATCATAACGGGAGAGCATATTGTCGAATATTTCATTTTTCATCGTCTTAAGAATTTTAAAAGTGTCGAAATTGAATCGGCCTTTTTGCCAACTTTTATGTAGTCTTCGAATATGGTTTTATCCATCTTATTGAACTCATCCATATCCATACGAATATCCTGTTCAAGATATGTTTCCACATCTTTCATATAGCGAAGATTGACCTGCGAGGAATTGGCAATCAAATCACACAAAGCCTTTTCCGGTGATGCAATAAGAAAAGCATAATTATCCTTATACATACTCCTTACTCCTATTGGAAATGCCATTTTTGAGATATGTTTGTAGTCATAACAGCCGACCGGAGTTTGAAAGCTACGCGAATGCTTTACCGTCATTGATTGATGAACATATACAGCCTCGGGGATAAGTCCATAATATCGTAGTGCAGTAGACATTGAAATATACGAAGGTGTATAGAGATGGTTGGCTATCAACTCACTCGATAGGGTCTTTCCTGAATGTTTGGGGTTAGCCACATAAAGTCCCCGCTTCAGTCTGATGATAAATCCTTGCTTCTCAAGCCAGGTCACTTTTTTATTCGCAGACTTAAGTTCCGGGTATAACGATTCGATGATTGAAGTCGTTACAGGAATAGTTCCTATTTCAGTTAATTGTCTATCCATACTGCAAATATAGCAATAATTTGAACAGAAAAAGAAATAATACTTCCTTTTCTATTCAGAATATTACTACTTAAACAATCTTAAGAAATAGCAACCGCTGCCACATAAGGCTGTTGTTTGTGACAATCACCGAAACACTGACCACACAGCAATTGAACTGTCTCAAAGCTCTTATTGCCTGCGAAAAGGCCATCAATTCGACTGAAGTGATGCATCGCTATCAAATCTCTTCAACGACCTCAATATCCCGTTCAAAGGCTGCCCTTATCAAGAATGATATATTGGATAATAAGGCTGCTGAAATCTCGTTCCAGGACCCCGATTTATGCCTATTGGTTGAAGACGGAGTACTTCGCAAAATAATCATAATGTGGCTCTCGGTTTCAGGGCTATTTTTGTACCTTTTCTCATCAAAAATCGGCATTTTTCACAAGTTTTTGTACCGCACATTTTGATATTCAAGAAATTACACTTACTTTTACTTTCCAAAATGGAGGTACATGCCGAGAATGGTGCTAAAAATCACTAACTTACACATTCTCAGATACTTGCCAACCTGCTGGTTGTACCTTTTAGAGCGCTATACTATTGATAATCAACGATGTACACATACTGCATCGGCAAGTAAACAAATTTTTGGCAAGCTGTTATTTATGAATTTACCGTTACGTTTTTTTCGCTCATCATTTCTTTCAACTGACAGTATACGTAGATGAAGGCGGGGATGAGGAAAAGGTTGGCAAACAGCCACGCCGTGGGGTCGCCCAAACAGACGCCAAGGAAATCCAAAGCGGGCACGAGAATGAGGCTGACGAGCACGCGGGCTACCATTTCGGCCACTCCCGAGAACATGGACAACCGCGTATAGCCTACTCCTTGAATGCTGTAGCGGAGAATGCTCAGCAGTCCCAACAATATAAAGAATGACGTGTTGATGTGAAGGAACAGCACCGTGTCTTTCATAATTTCTGTCTCGTCGGGCGAAATAAACAACAAGGCAAACTTGTCGGCCAGACCCCACATGACAATGGCAATCGCAACGGAATAGGCCACCATCATCAACGAGGCCGACTTGATTCCCATCCAAATGCGTTCGGGCTTTCCGGCTCCGTAGTTCTGTCCGGAATACGTGGCCATGGCCATTCCCAAGGCATCGAGCGGACACATCACGAACATCTTGATACGCATGGCTGCCGTGAAAGCGGCGACGCAGGCCGTGCCCAAAGCATTGTTCGCACTCTGCAGCATGATGCTTCCGATAGCCGTGATGGAGAACTGCAAGCCCATTGGCACCCCAATGGACAAAAGCTGACGGGCTAAATTTTTCCGAAAAATACGGTCGGACGGCTCAGTTTTCAATATGTCGAACTTACGGTACATATAGACGTAGCACAACACGGCCGAAAATCCTTGAGAGAATACCGTGGCAATGCCGGCACCGGCAACGCCCCATCCCAACGAAAGAATAAAAAACAAGTCAAGAACGATGTTCAGCGCCGTAGAAAGCAACAGGAACCAGAAAGGCGTCTTGCTGTCGCCCAGCGCCCGGATAATGCAGGAAAGCAGATTGTAGAAGAACGTACAAGGCACACCTATAAACGTGATGAGCAAATAAATATAGGCACCTTCAAAGATATTCTCAGGCGTCTGCATAGTCCGCAGAATGAATCCGCAAAGCAGACCGGTGACGACGGCCACCACTATCGACATCATCGCCGCCAACTTTAGGCTAACCGACACATAACGCCGCATCGTCACATAGTCGCGCGCACCGAATTTCTGTGCCACCGGAATACTGAAACCACCGCAACATCCGTTGCAGAACCCCAATATAAGGAATACCACAGACGTGCTGGCACCTACCGATGCCAAGCATCAATACCAAGAAACCGTCCCACAATGGCAGCATCCACCAACGAATACGTTTGCTGAAGCAAGTTTCCAAGCAGCAAAGGAAATGTAAAATTCAAAATCAACGGCAGACTCGGCCCTGATGTCATCTCTCGCAACTGTGCCATATCGCTTTTCTCGTTATCCTTTATTCAACGGTGTGCAAAATTATACAAAAGACACGAAACGCAGGATTATCACCACGTTAAATAAGGTAACACGAAAACCATTTCATCCCTAACAAACCATAAGGCTGCAATTAAAATTGAGGCATGTTGGCGGTACCTTCGCGTTTGATAAAAACGCGATAAATCACAATTTCTAAGTAGATGTATTGTGATGATACAGAAAAACAATGAAGCTATGCCTGTCAAGAATAGAATTGAGCAGCTCATCAAGGCTATGAGCGAAGGTATTTGGGAAAAGGACTATATATTCGCACTCGGACTGCTGACGGCTGTCGCTGAGGAGAGTCTGTTCCTGCTTGGACCTCCGGGAACGGGAAAAAGCCTTGTGGCACGACGACTGAAACAGGTGTTCAAAGACAGCCGGTCGTTTGAATACCTGATGTCGAGATTTTCAACGCCTGATGAAATTTTCGGTCCGGTTTCCATCAAAAAGCTAAAGGAAGAGGACCGCTACGAACGTGCGACCGACGGCTTCCTGCCGACGGCCGACATCGTGTTTCTCGACGAAATATGGAAAGCTGGTCCGGCTATCCAGAATGCCCTGCTGACGGCCATCAACGAGAAGGTGTTTCACAACGGTCCGACCACACAGCCGCTACCGCTGAAAGTGCTGGTGGCGGCTTCCAATGAATTGCCCCGTGAAAACGAAGGACTTGAAGCGTTGTGGGATCGTTTCATGGTACGTGTCGTGTCGAACTGCATTGAAAACGAGAATGCCTTCTATCGGATGATACGCCAAAAGGAAACGCGCCTGACTGACATTAAAAGTGAACTGCAAATCGACAATGCCACACTTTCCGACTGGAAAAGCTGCTGCGAAAATGTGGAGCTGCCCGACTCCATACTGGAAGCGATTACCTATATCCGCCACGGGCTCCGGCAATTGGGAAAACGAGAGAATGTAGAACCGTTGGACTACTATATTTCCGACCGACGCTGGAAAAAAGCGGCCAATCTGCTAAGGACATCGGCATTTCTCAACGACCGTACTGAGGTTGACATGAGCGACATTGTGCTTCTGCAACACATGTTGTGGAACAAGGTGGAGTGCATCCGTCCGGTCACGCAACTGGTGATAGAAAGCCTGTTTGCCGACATTCAAAAGAGCATGACCGACTTGTCGAAAGAGATGCAGAAAGCACCGGAGGAAAACGCCCGGCAGACTGAAGGAAGCAACAGAAATGCTTTTCAGGTCTACCACTTTTTCTATGCAAAATTGCTGCCTCCAACGAACGCAAAGCAAACAGATACGGTCTACTTCCTTCTCAACAACTACGAACAGCTGTCACTGAGCAAACCCTCTGACGGCATCATCTACTATGACGACAATCTGAAGGGCTTCGTCGTCCGTAAAATGGATATTAAGATGAGTGCCGAACAACTGCGAAGCATCCAAAAACTCACGGCAACTGAAAATCGGCCGATGGCTGTCAAGCTAAAGCGTGGAACTGACAGTATCTTTATCGACAACACGGAATACCAACTGGAGAAAGCGAAATTCGGAGGCAGTTTGCTTGGAACGAATAACTTGATTAACAAGCAATATGTACCCAATCTTGCCAACCTGCATTTTGAGGAAAGCGCGTATGCAATTCGCACAAAATTTGAAGAGCGTAAATCATTGCTTTTGGCCAAAAACGGCAATCTGTTTATAAACAATACCGACACAACGAACCTGAAACGCTATTGCCAGAATCTGGAAAAAGCGATTAACGCACTGGAAGTAAAAGTCAATACACTAAAGACAAAACAGTAATGACATATAACGAGAACATCGACCAACAGATTGACGACTATTCGGAACTGTTCGACCTGTATATAGAACACGGCCGACTGCCGGAAACGTATGCCGACGACCCCATTTCGCAATACTTGGTGTCGCAACTCGACATACACAAACAGTATCTGCCCGACAACGACTACAAAGAAGCGTTGCGCCAAAACCTGCTCAATTTTTTCCGTTCCATTTTGCCTACCCTGCTGGAGTTCCAACAATTCCATACGGCGGAGACAAAGATGTTGCAGGAGTTTTTTGAGTCGGACAACGACAAAAGACGACAACTGTGGCAGAAGGTGAAATCGTGGCTGACATTCTACTACACGAAAGAACAATTCAACACGGAAGGCTACGAACAGTTGCTCAACGATGCCGACACACCGGCCGAACGGATTCTGAACGCCATGGAAGAAAACTGGAAGGAAGCCTCCACAGCAAAATTGAGAAGAAAACAGCTGGGACTGCTTCGAGGAAGTGGTCCCAACAAGCAAATCTTCATCGGTGTCGGACAGAACGATTACAGACAGCGGAGAAAAATCAGCAATACGTTCTACAAATATCCCATTCTGACCGAGATCGTACGACAGATTGGCCGTGAACACGAAACCGACACCGAAGACGTAGACACGACTGTCATTGTCAACGAGCCCTTACTGTTGCGCCATGCCAATACCCGACAGGAAATTGACGGCACAACGGTTGGCAACGACCTGTCCTCTCTTCTGCCCTACGAATATGCCCTGATTGACGAGCCGGTATTCTACAAACGGTTTGCCAACAAGGAACTCCAGCAATACTCAAGTCTGCCGCCCATTATCAACAAGCTGAAAACCTTCCAGACTCTCCTTCCTCAGCCGAGAATGGGAAAAGGTCCCGTCATTCTTGCCATCGATACCAGCGGTTCCATGGAAGGCAAGCCGTTAGAAATAGCGAAATCCCTGACATTTCAAATAATAGATATCGTCAAAAAAGAAAAACGGAAATGCTTTCTCATCGCCTTCTCCGTCCGCGAACAGCATATTGAATTGTCGCGTCCGAGCCAGTTCCACAAAGTGGAGCAATTCTTTTCCTCCACTTTCTCGGGCGGCACCAATGGTGAACAGATGCTCGCCGAAGCGTTGAATACATTGGGCACCGACAACTTCTCGATGGCCGACGTTCTGATTATCAGTGATTTTTACCTTTCACTTCCCAAACCTGACACTTTGAAAAGAATTAAAACAGAGCAGAAAAAAGGAACCCGATTCTACGGCTTGAGCATCGGCAACGGAGTGGGCAGCTATGAATACGTCTTAGACAAATACTGGACAATATGACTTTCGCAGAACTTTCATTCCATATCAACCCATCCACGCGAATTAGCAGCCCCTATCTGCAAATAAAATGGCAAAAGGTGGGCCAACCGATTTTACAGGCGGAAGCGTGCTTCGTCTCGCCAGACCGAACCGCATATACCGTCCGTAAAACCGCTACCGCTATTTGTTGCACCGACTCTGATACACTTTATATCTGCTATTCCGATGCCACAGATTTCGAACGAGTTCATTTCCAGTATTGGCTACGCCGACAAATCAAGCAACTCATACTTGCAATGGCTGAGCACCACCTGCCTTTAAGGTTTCACCAAATAGAGAGCCACAAGGGCTTGAAAGCGAGCGGAGTGTCTGTCCGCAAACTGAGAACGAATGTCCTCGGACAATGCGACAACAGAAATCATATAACCCTGTCACCCATACTTGTACTGATGCCGCAACGAATGTCCGACTGTGTCATGATGCACGAAATGGCACACATAAAGCACAAGCACCATCGGCAGAGTTTCTGGAAATATCTCAGCGAGCTATTGGGAGAAAATGCCACGGCTGAAAAATACAGGTCCGATATAGCCATCACTCAAAAAAATGCAATGATTCAATACTTGATGAAGTAAACCTATATTTTCTGGTCCTTCTTGGTTCTTTGTTAGCGAGAGTAAAGATTATTGTTTACCTTCGCAATTACTATGGCAGTACGAACAGATTTACCACAAATCGCAGCACTGAAAATAGCTGCTGAAAAACGTTTCGGTCACAAAATAGAAAGCCGTTCCGATTTCACCCTTTTCGGAGCGGAAATAGAACGTGTCACAAACGAACATCTGGCAGACAACACCCTGCGCCGCCTTTGGGGCAGCATTAAAGGATATAGCACAACCTATACCCGAACACTCGACGTGCTCTGCCGTTACATCGGTTTCGAGCATTGGGATGCCTTCTGCTGCCATTTAAAACAGACAGCCCAGCCCGAGTCTGACATTGTGAGAAGCCATATCTCCGTAAAAGTCGAGGATCTTATGCCGGGCGACCGGCTCCGCATCGGCTGGCTGCCCGACCGTGTATGCATTGTCGAATTCCAAGGAGGACGTACATTCAAGGCTATCGACTGTAAAAACTCCACCCTGCAGAACGGCGACAGCTTCGAATGCAGCATCATGCTGAAACACTACCCACTGTTTGTCGACAACCTTGTGCATGGCGGCGAACTGTGCCAACGCTATTCCATGGGACTTGACAATGGCCTGACCATCTTGGAAAAACTATAATTCTTCTGCATAAAGGCCAGAAATTTGAACTTTTATTTGATTCTATTCTTGCCTTACTCTATATTTGCAAAATATAAGACTGCAAGTGTGGTCCATATTAAAGATTAACCATCAATTCGTATACCGCAATGAGAATATATTCCTCCCCTGTAATTACAGAAGCGACAACTTCAAACTCAACAATAACAGTACTTGGAATTATTAGCGAAGGACACATGTTCCGCATCTACCAGGCGCAAAAAGGTACAAAATATGTAATCCTCAAAACGCCCATAACCAACGATTCGATGCTGATTGAAATTCTTCATCGGGAATATGAATTGGCATGCAACCTTAATCATCCCTGCATTGTCAGCATCTTGGATTTTGTGCCTGATACACCTGTCGGGCCAGCCATCGTCATGGAATATATTGACGGCCTGACACTCGATGAATTTGTTGCATCCAATCCCACGATGGAAGAACGCAAGGCAGTGCTTAACGACATTCTCGACGGGATGGATTACCTACATCATCGCGGCATCATACACAATGATCTCAAGCCCGACAACATCATCGTCAACAGCAACAAAGCGGCCCGCATTATTGATTTTGGATTCTCAGCAAGCAACGACAGTGCCTATAAAGGTTGTATCGGCGGTTCCGACGGATATACAGCTCCCGAAACCCTCAATGGATCCGGTTCCGTTGGAGCCGCATCCGACATTTTTACAATAGGTCGTCTGATTAATCTGATTTTCGGTGGTCGGAAATATGGGAAAATAGCACGCCGTTGCAGCAGCCTATCTCCATCCGAACGCCCGCAAAGCATACAAGCACTTCGCAAACTCATTAAACAAAAAGAACACCAACCGTTAATATCCACATCTGCTGCTGTATTATTTTTTCTTATAGGTTTCACTTCCCTATCAAGTTTCTATCGTTATCAGGAAACCAAGCAGATAGAGCAAAGCATTACCCAGAATGTGGATTCCGTGTACAAAAAAACGACTACTGAAATCCAAAAACAGTCTCACCAAGACTCCATCAAGACAGAAAAACGCATCACGGAAAATATCACCACCTATGCTCAAGAAACCCAACAGGCAGAACAAGCCCAAATAATCCAAAAACAACAACTTAGAGAAGTTCTCCGCAAGCAGTTTGAAAAAGAGATGAATCCATATTATGAAGAGGCTATCACCCAAATGAAGAAACAACAATATGCAGAAATAGCTACCACCTATGCCGGTAAATATTATCAATTTATAATGCCCTATCTACAATCCATTACAACGAAATATCCTCCATTATCCGACAGTATGCCCTCAGAAGAAACAACAGTTGCATATGAAATATTCACCAATCAGCACAAAACAATTGATTCATTGCGTACATCGTTGCCGTCTATCGAAACCCTACCACCGGCACAACGCGACTCCCTTATGCATATTATCGAACAATTGAGCCATGAGTTAGGATATTAACAAATTTTTCTTCGTTCCTCAACTACAACTTGCTCTAAAAAGCAAGATAATAAAAACAAAGACTATCACATAAAATAAATTTTTTAAAATAAAATCTATCAGCCAAAGAAAAATACGAACTATACTCTTTATAAAAATGGTACCTAAAAGAATAAAAATAACTATAAGAATGTATTTCATATACTCCAATTAACAAAACTGACTCAAAAGTTCCCAATTTACATATGTGTTAGATTCTCTTTCCAAAATGCATTACAAAATTTACAATACTCACACAGCGAACAGAACTTTTGAGTCAGCCATATTTAAAGCCTTTATCCTTTTCTTTCTTCGGTTCCTCGGCTGTCAATCAATATGCGATACGCGAATACTCCAGCCAAAAGACCTGGCGCAATCCCTAAAAAGGCCATACTTGGATCTTCGGACATTAAAAACATCCCTACAAATATTTGCATAACAATGACAGCAACTATAATAGTTCCAAACAAACGCACCCAAAATTGCCTTTTATAATTTTTTCGTTTCGCTTCAATTTTTTTTTGCTTTTCTTCATAATAAGATAACATTGGATGTGATGAATTTAATACTTGCAAACGGCGTAAACCTGTATTAAATTTTTCTTCAGCTAATTTGCATAGAAAATCCTCTTTCCGTGCAGACTTGAAACTCTGCATCCATCCGTCAATCATCGGTACCAAATATTCCAGATTGTGCTCAATTTCATTTTCATCATTTGTTGCAAATGAAAGATTTCTAAGTGTTCTTACCAAATCCTGGCGTTCCTGCTGTTCCGCAAGCTGAAGAGCTCTTTTCGTCCGTTCTTTTTCAGCATCGATGATAGCTTCAGCCTGACGTTCAGCCGCATATTTTTCTGCTTCAACTTGTTTTTTTGCAACATTAGCTTGTTTTTTTTGAGCTGCGGATATATCTTTTAGATAATCCAACGATGTTTTTGGTTTTTGAAATAATCCCATAATTCCTATTTTTAATTAAATTTCTTTTTTCACAAATATCCATAATACTTTCTAAAAAGCCATAGCCCTTTTTGGGCCTACTTATAAACCATTCTAAATCATCGTTTTAAAGTTTATCAAGTATAGTCAGACCACCATCAAGGCCTACTAAATAGCTCTGGCATAACTCGCCACCATGCACAAGACTATCGACAAACAGCGGGGAATTTTTCAGCATGATGCGGCATTCAAAACTATCACCATTTTGCAACGTGGAGTTTTGGCAGTCGATAGCCTTGAATGTGCGTCCTCCTTGGAATTCGACAATGCACACACGGTCGGGCAACCAGCCGATACGGATTCGGTCACCCGGCACAAGATCCTCGACTTTTACACAGAAATGGTTTCTCACGATGTTCGATTCAGGTTGGGCAGTTTGTTTTAAATGACAACAAAAGGCATCCCAATGCGCGAAACCAATATAACGACAAAGTACGTCAAGTGTCCGAATATGAGTTGTACCATAACCTTTAATTCGTCTCCAAAGACGCCTCAATGTATTTTCTGCCAAATGCTCATTGGTAACATGTTCAATATCTGCTCCTAAAAGCGTTATATCCGAACGACTTTCCACTTTGTGTCCAAAACATTTTTCCACCGCAACTCTCAGCACCGCAACTTGTGGTATATTCGTTTGTACAGGCATAATCTTTTTATTTATCAAAAATCGACTCAAAATGAAGTCATGAATAACATAGAAACATCAACAACAAATTTCAAAAAATCTTTCTGTTTTTTTATTTACCAATTCAATCCAGTTGCTACAAAAAACCAACAGCATATTTATTATGTCGATAAGCTTTCTGTTTTCGGATGCCTTTGTTTGTTGATTTTTTTGTTAATGTGTTGGCGGAAAACTACCGAACAGACAAGTCATGAAAATTGAAGAAGCCATCGTATATGTCATCGTGAAACGTAACGGCGGCATGACCACCGAACAGATTGCCGAGGCCATCAACCGGCAGAGACTGTATAAACGAAAGGACGGCCAACCGGTGACGAGTCAACAAGTGTATGCCGTCATCTGCCGCTATCCGTCGATGTTCACGAAAGAAGCCGGCCGAATCATGCTCCTGATTTGAGTCTGCCGCGGATATTTCCACTACGTAAAAACGGATAATATGCAGAAAAAGGGAATCGTCAGAACGGCAGTCATCATAATTCTCCTGCTCATCTTGTTTGCAGGTATCAGAATCGGCACCTCGTGCTACGAAAACCGACAGCGTGCCAAACAGCGGCATCCCGATTTATCGCAACAACCGGTCTGCATTTCCGTTGAAAGAACCTCATACGCCGGATTTTTCCGGACGAAAAAAGAATCATTCTCATGAAAAAAGTAATTGTCATTTCAACCAGTCTGCGCATCGGCTCCAACAGCGACATGCTTGCAGACAAATTTACAGAAGGTGCCCTCCATGCCGGCCACGATGTTGAAAAAATTTCGCTCTCCGGGAAGAACATCAGCTTTTGCCGCGGATGTCTCGCTTGCCAGAAATTGGGCAGATGCGTCATCGACGACGATGCAAACGGCATCATGCAGAAAGTGCTGAATGCCGATGTAGTAGTATGGGCAACGCCGATTTACTATTACGAAATGAGCGGCCAGATGAAAGTGATGATCGACCGCATGAACGCGATGTATCCTCTGGACTACAAGTTCCGTGACGTTTATCTGCTGACAACAGCAGCCGAAAACGAACCCGAAGTTCCGAAACGTGCGGAAAGCGGCCTTACAGGATGGACCGACTGCTACCCGAAATGCCGACTTGCCGGCACACTGTTCTGCGGCGGCGTCGACGCTCCCCACACCATTGAAGGCAACGAAAAGCTCCAGACTGCCTACGAAATGGGACTGCACGTATAGCCTACTCTTCAGCATTAAAGAGCCAGCAGAAACCATGGAAAATGCCACCCTGTGTCAAAAGGCATTTTCCATGGTTAGAAAACGAATAAACGGTGAAATTGGAAAATGAGAACGAGAAAACTACAATCCTGCAGCGAACTGATTGAATATATCGACAAAATCGGATTTCTGCCGCTATTAGGCATGGGCATCAATGGATGGTCGGCCGAAGAGGTGATGGACCAGGAATTCCAATACACCCCGCTGCCCGATGGTGGATGGGAGTGGCCGCTATGGAAATGGAAAGGCACCATCTTGCAGGAAAGCGGCTGCGCCTACGGCAAATTTTTCGACAAAAAAGCAGCATTCATCAGCCGCGAATGGTGGCCCGATTTCTGCAACTACCGCCGCAGCCTCTATCCCTACCCCGAAGAGGGAAGCGTAGAGGAAATGATTCTTGCCACGCTCCAGCGCGAAGGCAGCCTCATCACCCGCGAACTCCGTGCAGCATGCGGCTTCACCGGTCCCAAAATGAGAGGACGGTTCGACACCTATGTCTCGCGGCTCGAAATGGGAGGCTACATTGTCACCGAGGACTTTGTCTATCCTCGCGACCGCCACGGACGGGAATACGGCTGGGGG
>ENA-ORRE01001331-ORRE01001331.1-human-gut-metagenome-genome-assembly--contig:-NODE-1331-length-16761-cov-7.303544_pt1 | contig 16761 bp, 15 predicted proteins | sample MGYA00242171_ERZ509126 | MGnify/ENA primary metagenome ERZ509126 (study PRJEB26280, sample SAMEA2338648) | human gut metagenome | biome: human gut; feature: human-associated habitat; material: faeces... | reverse complement strand
CCGAGTCGGTGCTAAAAGTCCGATTTGTGCAATACGGGCGTCACCGGAGGCTTACAAGTTATTGAAGTTAAACAGTTAAAACCTTGTCGGAGAAAATTTCTCCGGACAGTAGTGGTTTGACTTATTTATTGCCAACAATATAGTATCCTGCAAGTATAAAAGTAAAGTGAATGTTTGTCTTTCCTTGTTTTGGTCTATATGACGTCGTATATTATTTTTGGAATAGAAAAAATTATAATCATAACGTATGAATAATTCAGGCATATTAATATATCCCTCTGCTTTTTTGATAGGTGTATTAATGGTTTTATTCCCTACTTGTCAAGTTGATTTGTCTTTTGCTTTCTGGATTATCTTGATGGTCTATTGTTTTAAAGATATAGAAAGTAGATTGCTATTAATGCTTTTTGCTTTTACGGTTTTTGTGTTTGGTATGACTCGTATAGTAATACCAAAATACTATATAAATGATTTTATACAAGATAGTCAGCGCTGGTCAATGTCATTTGGTATTGAAGTACATAATTTTATAGCTAGGTCTTGTTTTATATCACTCGTTGGTGCGTTGTTGGGGTTCAATATTGTAAAGAATAAAAAAGAGGTATTCTTAAATTGTAACATTGATGTAGAAAGTTGTCAGATATTAAAGATTCGTAAGGCGTCAAAATTTCTTTATTTGCTCTCATCTGTACTTGTTGTCTATTCTATATATTCGAGGTTTAGTTTTGTTGCAATGTATGGTTACATGGATTCTTACATTGATTATAGCAGCAATCTTCCAGTTGTTCTTAATAAATTTGCATCAACTAATGCATTGTGTTTATATTTATTTTTAGCCACATTACCTTCAAAGAAAGAAGCAAAACCAATATTGTTGTTATTCTTGCTTATTAGTTTTTTCAGTTTGTTAACTGGTGCAAGAACCGATTTTGTGATGAGTGTTATTACTCTTCTTATTTACTTGGTATTGCGTAATAAGAATACACCGAAAGATCCGTGGTTGACACGGAAAGGAAAATTACTCATGTTTTTGTGTCTTCCTATATTGGTGGCCTTGATGTTTGTTGTTATGCTTATTCGAGGAGACTCGGAAATTGATGATATTAACCTTTTTGATATGATTATAAATTCAATTTATCAGCAAGGTAGTATAATAGAGGTCCTTGGTCTATCATATGAAGAGGCAGAGCATATTCCTGATAGGCTATGGTCATTCGGACGTGTAATTGATAGTTATGGTAATAATTTTATTTTTCAAGTATTTGGGGAAGGGCAAGACTTTAAAGCAAATACGGCTGATTTTGCAATAAAAGGGCACTCGCTTGCAAATTACTTAACTTATACGTATCAAAATCAAAGGTATTTAGCCGGTGGTGGGATGGGTTCGAGTTTTATTGCGGAAACTTGGTTGGATTTTGGATATTTTGGAATTTTTGTATTCAGTCTTGTTTATGGTATAATTTTATCTAAATTCTATACTCTTGTAAAAACAAATGTATGGGCTTTTGCACTTGCCTTTTATATGGTCAATGCGATTATTTATGCGCCTCGAGCTGGCGCGTGTGACTTTATTTCTAATATATTAAGTCCAACATATTTATTATTGTTATTATTAATCTATTATTATTCAAAATCTAAACGGTATGCATAAAAGAATATTGTTTGTAATACCTGGATTGAAGACAGGAGGAACCAATTCTTCTTTATCTGCTTTATATTCACAGATTAAAGATAAATATGATATTACTGTTTTGCCATTATCTAATAAACGTAATGCAACCTATTCTTTTGATGGCGTTCTTTTACGGGCGTCATTTATTTCTGATGCGTTGCATATAAAGTTAAACGATGCATCATTTAATATGAGGCCAATTTTATATGCAATAAAAGGCCTTAGATATCTGGTTTCCCGAACGGCTGGGTATGATTTATTGGAGTTGTATTACCGCATTTTGGCTAGATATATAGAAAAAAGGAATGTTTATGATTACATTGTAGCTTTTGAAGAAAGTTTTCCTACGCGATTTGTTTCACATTTTAAAAATAAAAACAAAATTGCGTGGATTCATTGCAACTATAATATGTATTGTCCTAAAGATGTAAATGAAGAGCCAATATACTCAAGATACAAACATATCATATGTGTATCGAAATATACATCACTGCTTTTTTCTAATAGATATCCTATTCTTAAAAGTAAAGTAGGTTATATATATAATCTCATTGATGCGAAATCTATTATTAATAAATCTCAGGAGTGTATTATTGATAATAGATTTGATACGAGTTCAGGACATATCTTGGTTTCTGCCGGACGAATAGACCCCGTAAAGAGATTTTCATTAATTCCAGAAGTCGCGAGAACACTTTTAAATAAGGGGCTTTCTTTCAAATGGTATATCTTGGGGCCAGTTGTTTCTCACTCTGAGTATAAACATTTACAAGATAATATCACAAAATATGATGTTGGGAATAATGTTATATGTTTAGGGAATAAGAAGAATCCATTTCCTTATTTTGCAAAATCTGATATTTATGTTTGCACATCCGAATCTGAAGCCTGCCCAATGGTTTTTAATGAGGCTATGGTTTTAAAAAAACCGGTTGTGACAACTATATTTGGATCTGCTTCAGAGTTTATCAAAAATAATGAAAATGGAAGGATATGTGAATGTCAAGAATTAGCGAATAGTATCTTTGATTTATTATCACACAAAGACAAATATCTTGAGTATCAGAATAAATTAATAGATGCTACACTTTTTAATGAAAATATTATAGCCTCAATACGTTCTCTATTTTTATAGAAAGATGAAACAGTATATATTCATAACAAATCAATATCTGCCCACACCAGGTGCGACAGGTATGTGCATACATTACGTTGCCTCAGAAATTGCTCATAGAGGATTCCATGTTTCTGTAATTTGTTATAGTAACGATGGTAAATATCATGAGGAGTTATATAATAATGTCAGTGTATATAAAGTACCTGTTCCTTTTTTTTTAAGAGAAATCTCGACTAATAGAAGTTTTTTAAAAAAAATATTTAGGCTATCAGCTATGGCTGCAAAACTTGTACATATAAAAGATTATCCGTTACGCAGTACGTTACTTGTTTCACGATATGTGAAAACGATTAAACAAATTATGGGGCCAAGCAATGAGACCACTATCGTAGCTTCATATACACCTTTAGAGGCTGTATTAGCAATGCTGAAAATAAAAAACAAATATAAGGATATAACAGCAATTTTTTATTCAACAGACTCTCTTTCGAATGAAAGAGGGAACGCGGGCATATTATCATTAAAGAGTCGAATTGCAAAAGGTATTAAGTGGGAAAAACGCATACTTTCAACTATCGATAGGGCAATAATTATGGAATGCCATATGTCCCACTATTTTGGCGAACAGTATAAATCATTTCATAAAAAAATGGTGGCGGCTAACTTTCCTCTCTTGACGCCTCAGGATAAGTCTGTTTCTCATAAAGCAAGAGATTGTGCTAAATTACTTGTATATGCGGGATCTTTGTATAAGAGATTAAGAAATCCGTCTTACTTATGTGACGTACTAAATCGCGTGTCTCAATGCTTGCCAATAAGCGTGGTGTTTATGGGCGGAGGAGATTGTGATGACATAATGAGGTCTTATGTAGATGAAAGTGGCGGTGTCATTCAATTCTTGGGGATGCAATCACATAGTCTGGCTATGAAATATATAAAAGATAGCGATATATTATTGAGTATTGGCAATACAGAGAGTCCTATGGCTCCATCCAAAATTTATGAATATATGTCAACGGGGAAGCCTATTATTCACGTTTATACTTGGGCAAAAGATCCATGCATAGAACCATTAATGAACTATGGTAATGCTTTATTGTTAGATGCTAATAATAATGTGGATATAAATATGGTTAGTAAATTTATTGAAGATTGCCATGTCATACCTTTTAGCGAAGTGAAAGCTAAGTTTGAGAGTGCAAGTCCAGAATATACTGCCGATTTAATTTGTAATTTTTGACCATATGCAGCATCAGATCATTTCAGTTATAATCCCAGTGTACAACTCGGCAAATTATATTAGTCGTTGCGTAGAGAGTGTGTTAGATCAAACTTATTGCAATTGGCAAATGATTCTCGTTGACGATGGGTCTAAAGACAAAAGTCTGGAGATTTGTCAGAAATATGCAAATGAGGACAATCGTATCAATGTGATACATCAAGAAAATGCAGGTCCTGGTATTGCCCGTAATGCGGGCATAGCTAAGGCTTCGGGTAATTATGTCGTTTTCATCGATTCAGATGATTATATAGAAAAGGATTATTTTCAACTCCTTTCGAAGCATGATGAAGATGTTGTTTTTATCAATGTTCGTGACGTTGATGATGATGGACGTGTGCTTAAGGAGGATTTTATGGCTAAGAACAAAAATCTCTCAATGGAGACAATTTTGCGTTGTCAGATGACAGGCAAAATTGATTGGGGGGGGGTAAGAAAGGCCTTAAAATTAAATATTCTACGAGATAATAATGTAAAGTATACAAGACATAAAATAGGCGAGGAAGCACTATACAGTTTCCAAGTGTTATGGTATGCGAAGTCTGTAGCGTTCATTGATAAGCCTCTTTATAACTATGTGCAAAGAGGTGACAGCCAGTCTCATTTAAAGGTCGATGATCCTTGGGGAGGCGTGGCTTTAGCAATGAAAGATAAAGTACAGGAAATGGATTTGTATCCTAAGTTCGCAGACACTATTAACGCTTTTCTTCTCACAGCAGCGGCTGTTTCAGCTAATTGTATAGCCAATAACTATCCGTTTTCTGTATATTTTACCGAGGTGAAAAAATGCAGAAGACATTTGCGTGAGGTTATTGACAAAACATATCGAATAGATAAAGCAAATATGAGTGGTAAAGCCCGAATCATGGGGTGGTTGCTGCAACATGGATTTTATTTATTGATTTGGATATTGGCGAAACTGAAGGCTATGAGAAAGTAATCACACTGAGCCGTGCTTTCTATCGTATATTTTTATCAAAATTGAACAATTACGGTAAAGTATGGCAAAAATATCAGTTATCATTCCTGTATATGGGGTGGAAAAGTATCTTGACAGATGTGTAGAATCTGTTGTAAACCAAACGTATAAAAACTTAGAAATAATACTTGTTGACGATGGTAGTCCTGACAATTGTCCAGCGATGTGTGACGAATGGGCTTTACGCGATGCTCGGATACGGACAGTCCACCGTATAAACGGTGGACTGTCCTGTGCTAGAAACACAGGGCTGTCTATTGCTACAGGTGATTATATTACATTTATTGATAGTGATGATTGGATTATAGAAGACACGTATGAATATTGTGTATCTCTACTGGATAAGTATAAAAATGTAGATGTCATTCAGTTTGATATTATACATACATATCCTAATATGCAACCGTCACTCGAAAAAAAAGAAAAGATAGATTTTGTGGAAGGAAAAGCAATTTTGAATTTCTATCTTGAAACGTCTACACAGGATGGAAGTTATTCTGTTTGTAGATGTCTTTTTAAAGAATCTTTCGCAAAAAAATATCGTTTCCGTGAAGGTAAAATTTACGAAGACATAGACTATAAGTATAAGGTCCTTCGTGATAGCCAGAAGATGCTTGTGACAAATCAAATAAAGTATTGCTATTGGCAGGAGGGTAATAGTACTTCCACGGGTTCGTTGAAAAAACGAGACTTCCAATTATATGAGTCAGCAGAAGAACTTTATAAATTGACTAAAGATGAAACTTATGGAAAAATAGCATATTATGGTAGAGTTAAAAAAGCAAGAACTTCTTTTTCTCTTTTATGTAAGATGGCTATTTGGGGAATTGGAGATGAGAGCTTAAACGAGCAAGAGATATCGAAGATGTTAATAAAAGAACTCCGATCAAATATTTTTATTCTGCTTTCTGCACCATTGGGGATTAAGCGTAAATTGGTAGCTCTTTCTTTGGCGACTAGTTATAATATGACAAAGGGAATTATCTCTTTAATTGGGGATAAAATTAAAATTTAAGTAATTTAAAGATGAAAAAAATAGCAGTAATTTTACCTGTATACAAGAACGATAAAGTTCAGTATATTAAACTGTCGTTTGACAGTATTCTAAATCAAACATACAAGGACATTCACCTCTTTATTGGGGTGGATGGTCCTGTAGGCAAGGATTTGGAAGAGTTTTTGAAAATGTATGAGCAGGATGAGCGCGTGACTGTGGAATGGTTTAAGGAAAACCGCGGTCTTGCCATTGTGCTGAACGATTTGCTTGACATCTGTTTTAAGGAGGGTTATGAATATATTGCCCGAATGGATGCCGATGACATCTCAATGCCTAAACGTTTTGAAAAACAGATGGCTTATTTGCAACAACATCCTGAAATAGATGTTGTTGGTGGAGCCATTGAGGAGATTGACGAGAATAGCGAGAGTAGGGGAAAGACAATCGTTTATCCGTTGACATCGGATGATTGCTATAATTTCTTTGCCCGCAGAAATCCTCATGCCCATCCTGCTGTGATGTTCCGCAAGAGCTTCTTTGACAAGGCTGGATGCAAGTATCGCCCAGAGTACAGACAGAACCAGGATACTATGCTTTGGCTTGACGGCATGAAGGCAGGAACAAAACATGCCAACTTACCGGATGTAGTGTTGCGTTTCCGTTTCACCAACTCATTGTTCAAGAAGCGTCGTAACGGTTGGGCTTTTGCAAAGAAGCAATTGCATGACCGTAAAGTCATTAACAAGACTCTTGGGTATGGTTTCGGGGCAACCGTGTTTGGTTATATGATGTTTGTGATGCTTGTTAGTCCTGCGTGGGTAAAGAAAATAGCTTATAAAGTGTTTAGATAACTGTAACTGCTCGACAAAGAAGTAGTTAATAACCTGGTTTTATGAAGTTGTATAGGAATCTTTTTTACGTGCTATTTTTCATCTTCGCGGTAGGCGTAACATTGATGTGCCTTGTGCCATAGGATTCGATAATAAGTCGTATCTCCACTGGGCTGGTAACAGGTTCGTTCGTCGGTGCAGTCAATGTGTTCGTCAATTATGCTCATGCCAGGAGTTCCTATTTTAGGGAACTTGCTATTGCTTTGTTTGAGATATGTCATGAACTTGGTGGAGATCTTGTTAGAGCGAGAATGAGGAATAAGGATCTTTCGGATTCAACGAAGAAAGAGATTGTTGCGCAGTACAAGAACGGTCACAAGTTCGAAATGGAGGAGGTCTGCGGGATGGAGCCGCGCTATTCGAAATTGGTGGCAAAAGTCGAGGATGATGTTTTTTCAGGTATTGTGCTTTCTGATGTAAGGGTGAAAAAGCTACTTCGAGAGATGGAATCTTTCATTGGCATTGATGTGAAATATCTGCATGGTGAATTACAGTCCTGTCTGGGTTTTAGTCTGTTGTCCGTAAAAGCTCCAAAGGAGGAGCAACTTCTTGTGATTGGGGAGCCGGATGAGTTCTTTGGACGTCTTATTGAATATAGCAAGGAGTTTCAGGGACATCTCGAATCTGATTTGAGGCGTTTGGCTGAACTGTGCACTTCGCTGAGTCGTTTGTTGAGGAGTTCAACTTCGGCGGCTACGAGGAAAATACTTGATGAGATTCCGAGTGTTTCGTGTGCTTTTTTGGAGGAGAATGTGGCTTGAGTCTTTTTTATGCTTGAAGGGATTAGGCACTGCTTCGCTCGGAGTGAAAACATTAGACGACAATCCATACATGTCTATGACGTGGGAGACCGGAGGCTTACGAAAAACAAACTATTTCATTTATTCGTCAGACAATGGTGACCCTGTTAGAGAGCTTATAAAAATGTAAGCATCCTACCCCACAAAAAAAAGAGTCAATATTCCGAACCAAACTTCGCTACAACAATGTTGACGTGTTTTTATACTTTGAGGGAAAATTCTTATATTCGGATAGGAAATCTTGACATTGTCATTATTTTAATGTAAATTTGGTTCAATGTTAATGCGCATTAATGTATGATTGAATCATTGGAGATAAAAGACTTCGGCCCGATCAAGCATATTCATGTCGAGGATATAAAGCCGATGACCGTTTTGATTGGCGAGTCCGGTAGCGGGAAGAGCACAATCATGAAAGTGCTCGCTCTTTCACGTTGGCTATATAAAATGATGTCGATTCGCTCATATCTCAAGTATTCTGGTGTCAAAAAATCACCTTTTCGTTTTCGTATAGACAGTCTGCTGAGGACTGTCGGCCTGGAAAACTACATGAGAACCTCTACTATAATCACATATAAAAACGGCGAGGTGGTTATCAGGCTGGAAAATGGAAACTTGAATGGAACGTCACAGTATATTCCTAAAAGTCAATTGTCCTTGGAAAAGATTTCTTTTATCGCAGACAACAGAAATCTTGTGGCCGATATTATTGAGGGAAAGATCTCTGTCAAGAAGCAGTTTTATCTTAATGAGACGTATGAGGACTATGTGAAAGCTTCAGAATCAATTAGGGACTTTGGCGTAGACTATCTTGGGGTTAAGTTAGAGGTCAGAAAAACACAACAGGGTCTTAAACATAGAATTGTCTCGACCGAAAATGGAAATACTTTCGACATTAAATTAAGCGATGCCTCTTCTGGGACGAAAAACATTATGCCGCTTAATCTGATTGTCGAGTATTATTCCAAGAAATTTGATATCGTGGGCTCAATGAATCAGGCGATTTTCTCTTATGTGACTAAGGCAGATTCCTTGAAGGATTTCAAGGCTGTTGAAAATGTAGGTGAACTTAGCCATAAGAGAGTTCACTTGTTCATAGAGGAACCTGAATTAAGTTTGTTCCCAGAAAGTCAATTGCATCTCGTGGATTTCATCACAGATAGAGTCATTTCCAATGGGCCGGAAGATTATGATATATCATTAATGATAGCCACTCACAGTCCTTATATTGTAAATTACCTTAACGTTCTCCTTTCAAGAAAGACGAATGGAGGCTATCTGAATGGCAAGCCCTATGTGGATGCGAAGCAGCTTGACGTGTATAGAGTTTTTGAAGGTGAAATCCAATCCTTAATGACTCTTACCAAAGATGGCAAGACGAGGGTGGACGCTACAGATATGGTCGAGACTATGGAAGCTATTGGAAATGAATATGCAGAATTAAACTGAGTGCTGATATGGATGGGTTTGAGGTGGATTACAAAAAATACTACAAAGTTGTTCGTGATGTCGTGATAAAAGCAAGACTAATAAGTCCTGGGCTATCGACATTTGCCGACAATAAAGCTTGTACGGAATGTGAAAATTCTGGAAGGAAAATCTGCGACGATGAGGTTGTGTTACGGCTCAATAGTGAAAATCCATTGACTATTGTAAATCTTGAAGATTTCTTTATCCAGTTTGATGGCAATGCGCTTTCTTCTGTTAGAGATAAATGTGACTTGATGCTATATGACAATGTGCATAACCGCGTGGCTTTTTGTGAAATGACCTGCACACGAGAAAAATTTGTCCAGCCTTATAACAATAGCCGTGGTCATAATGATGGTAAAAGAGCTAAGGCTTATAAACAATTATTGACATCTATAGCAAAACTGGCAGTAGTACCGGAAATCGCCACAAAGATATGTGCTTATGCCAATAAAAGTGCATTGTTTGCCGTTCGTCTCAAAGAAATGTCTAATGAGAGGGAATCATCAGTTCTCGCAACGATGCAACGATTTTCTGATTTTGCACGCTCAATTCAAGATGGTGCCACATTAAATATGGGAAACGGATTCACTTTTGAAGTTGTGCAATATCCGACGATTTATCAGTGGTAAATTGCTTAACAGCCTGTTTTCAAACGCATATTTGATTCGTAACCGTCCACAAAACCCCATCTTGACGTGAACTCTGAAGCGTTATGTCTTCGCGCAAAAACGGAAAAGAAGAGAAAGAAACGGATTAAGTCCGGTCGAGAGACGCGGCCGGAAGTCCTGTATTTTTTCTTCGGCATCCACACAGCAAACGTGGTCTGGCTGGCGGACAGGATAGAACAAAGGGCGCTTTTGGCCGCTGCCTGACTCGGAAACTTGCAGCCAATGCGAAGTTCCTGTGGAGGAACTGTGTCCTCGCCATGAAAGACAGACAAAAAATCCGGCTGAAACGACCGGAAACAGATATAAAATTGATATTTTGATGAGTCGGATGCAGAAATTGAAGGGATTGTCTGCTGCTTCGCTCAGAGTGAAAACATTAAACGACAATCCCTAGTTAATAACACTTTTTCTCAAATATATTAAACATGAATTCATCTGATTTGCAGTTGCTTTTGTCTCAGCGTCGTAATATAATAGGGTCTTTTTATGCGGAATGCCAAATAGACCATGATATATCCAAAGAGATTGACATGAAACTATTGAATGAAGCAATTTTACGCTCAAATAATTTGATAGATACTATTATTGGTGATGTCAAATCTGAGATTGTGCCAGAATCCTTCTATGAACATCTGCAACATGACATAGAGAAAAATCTTCCAAATAAATTCCCTGTGGAAATTAGATATGGAGAATCTAAACTTCTATCATATCAGAATATTGCAGACCAAATCATAAATATAGATAAGTTATGCGAGACATATGATTTTTATAAAAAATTAGGATTTGCACAAAAAAATACAGTTTTAGTTGGAGCTAACGGTTGTGGCAAAACTTCATTAGCCAATTTGCTTAAAAGGACATTAGATAATAGAGATGGAATTGTAATACCAGCCCAGAAACTCCTAATTCTACCTAAATTTTCGAACACCCCTAATCTTGCTAGTGCTATGACTCATTTTGAACGATATCAAAATGACATCTTAACGGATAAGGTTACTTTTGACGCCAAAGAGATGGACGACTTTGAGTATACATTATCCCAGAAATATGGCTCTGAAATGGTAAAAGTTTTAGGGATTCTTCTTGGAGAACGGCAAGTAAGGATAAACCGGGGGGCTGCTAAGGTCAAAGAGGGGAAAAATATTGTGTTTAATGATATTCGAAGTACTCTTGATGACGTAATGGATATATGGAATGGATTAATAGAACATAGGCAATTGGATTGTGATGAAAATAATTTATTGAAAATAAGATATGATGACACATCATATGACGCTCACGAGATGAGCGATGGTGAGCGTGTGATTATTTATCATACAGGAAGAGTCTTGCTTGCACCTGAGAATTCGCTCATAATAGTTGATGAACCAGAAATACATTTACATAAGACAATTGCAAATAAATTATGGGATGCTCTTGAATCACGGCGTAAAGATTGTACTTTCATTTATTTTACTCATGATTTGGATTTTGCTTCTTCTCGTATAGCACAAAAAGGGTGGATCAAAGAATTTAAATATCCCAGCAATTGGCACATTGAACTGATAGAAGAAAATGCTATACCTGAAGAATTGCAGTTAAAATTGGTTGGAAGTCGCAAGAAGATTTTATTTTGTGAAGGTGACACTCAAAATAGTATTGACAAATTTGTATTTGAAATACTTTTCCCGGATTACACAATACAGCCAGTAGAATCATGCAAGGCTGTTATTGCATATACAAGAGCATTTAATGAATTGAAGAATGCCCAAATAAAAGCCTGTGGATTGATTGATAGAGATTTTCGCACGGAAGAACAATTGAATAAATTGGAAAACGATTTTATCTATTCGTATTCCGTTGCAGAGATAGAGAATCTGTTTTTGATAGAGGATTTTATAGTGGAGTTTGCAAAATATAAACACGAACAAATAGACGTTGTTGCTCTGAAAAACAAAGTTTTTCAGAGTGCAAATGATGATATGGAATCACAGTTGGCTGCATATATTACAAATGCGATTAATTATACTTTTACAGAAAGCCATATTAAACGAGCAGATACTAAAGAGAAAGTTTCCGCAAATTTTCAAGGTTTTATTTCAGGTATAAATATTGAGAAATTGTATATAGAGCGAAAGCAAAAACTTGAGAAAATAATCCTTGATAGGAACTATAATGAGCTCATCAGGATTATTAACCACAAAGGATTAATAACTCTAGTTGCACAAGCATTTAGATATACGAGGCAGAAAGATTATATTGAAAAGGCTTTATCTTTTCTTCGGGAGGATGAGTCAGGCAGAATAATCCTAAAAAAATATTTCCCCGAATCCCTTAATCAGGTACTGTCGGGAAATGCTCAATAATTACATAACTTCTTCGGTATCCACATAGCGAACGTGGTGCAGTTAGCATAGAGCGCGTTTGACGGCTGCCTGACACTGAAACTTGCAGCCAGTGCGGCGCTCTTGCCGGTGAACTGTATCCTCGCTATGAAAAACAGACAAATAATCCGGCCAAAACGACCGGAGAGAGATTAAATTGTAATTTTGATGAGTCGGACGCAGAAATTGAAGGGATTGTCTGCTGCTTCGCTCAGAGTGAAAACATTAGACGACAATCCCTATGTTAGTTTTTGACTTGGATTATGAATGAACTCATTTCTAAATACTTATCCGATTATATGCATAACCCAGACCCGCAGTATGCTGTTATGCTCAAGGGTAAGTGGGGTTGTGGAAAATCCTTTTTTGTTAATAAGTGGATTGAAGAATATACAAATGCCGGCGAAGGAGTGAGTCTAAAGCCTATATATGTTTCGCTATATGGGTTAAAAGATACATCCCAGATAACGGAATCTATTGATCGGGTGCTGCATCCTTTATTGTATTCAAAAGGCGTGGAACTCACAAAAAAACTATTAAAGATTGCTGGAAAGGTTGTCTTGAAGACATCGTTTGATGTTAACAAAGATGGTAGCGAAGATATTTCGTTAGATGCGACTCTGGATTCATTGTCTCTTTTGTTATCTAAGGATATTAATATCTTGGGAAACAAGTTAATCATTTTTGATGATTTAGAACGATGTCTTATTGATATGAAGCTTCTTCTGGGTTATATCAATAGTTTTGTAGAACACGGATCTTGTCATGTCATTCTTGTTGGTGATGAAACGCGAGTAGTTAGTCGCTGGAAGAAAACTCTGATTGAGTTTAAAGAAAAAACTGTCGGTCGTGAATTTGAAATAATGCCGGATGTTGATGATGCTATTACCTGTTTCCTTCACGGATATATTCCTTCTGATGAATGGCTGCAAAATCAAAAGTCTTTGATTACTGACATCTTTCATGCGACGGAGTGTAATAATCTTCGCATTTTGCGCCAGTGTTTATATGACTTTAATGGACTATATACCGAAGTAAGAAAGTCCATAGGAGAAAATGATGAACCTTTTATGCAATCTCTACTGGCTTCATATATAGTCGTTTATTGTGAGTATCGAGGTAAATGTCATGATTTGTTTTCACAATGGGAGTGGAGTTATACTGCCGGAATAGCGGGCAATAGTGAGATGAAAGAGCGGATAAGTGCTCTGTGTCAAAAATATAAAAGTATTGAAGATAGGTATAATTTGGATGTGCTGAATAATGATCATGTGACGTATATTGTCAGATGGATTGAATCGGGGCATAGTCTTAATGCTTATGTCGTGGGGACTCTTGGAATGATGCGGCATAATACAACTCATCTGGAAAAGTTGGTGGATTTCTGGGATATGCCGCTTGATGTTTTTGAGACGGAGTGTTCGGCATTAGAGCAAGATGTAGTCAACAATGCATTTCCAAATATTTTTTTGTTGGGGCGTTCTTTGGCATTTCTTGCGTTTTTTGATCATAAGAGTCTTTTCTGGATGAAACAGGCAGTTGTATCGCTTGCAAAAAAACATGTTAAAGAGAGTTATACTAAACAATCTACCAAGGAAGAACTCTATGAGCAGAGAAATCAGTTTATTCAGGGGCTGAACTCTTTTGGTCGGTTTCGTGAAACTGTCGTGGGGGCTGACGTTATAAAATATACTGACGGTGTATTTAATGATTGTGACAAAAATCTTAAAAATGAGTTTGAGGTAGTTTTATCTCATATTACGGATGATAATGTTGGGCAACTTTTAGTCTTAAGTCAAAAGCCGACTCCAGATAAACAGTGCGCATATAATTTAACTTCAGTTTTTAAGAATATAGAAGTAGAGGACCTTTTTAATTCAGTTCGGAACCTGAGCAATAAGAGTCTTAATATCCTGTCATCTTTTTTGAGCTTGCATTATGGCTTTTCTTATCGTTTGGAAAATGGTAGTAATAGGTTTTCAGATGATTATACCGTGCTTTCGGAGTTGAAGTCAAAACTAGATGATGAATATAAGAATAGGAGGAGTATTGATAGATATGTTTTAGGTAAGTTTATGCACAATCTGGAAGGCGCAATAAAGAGGGCTGATGGCTATAACGATGTTATTGATGTGTAATGAGGAGAGCAATATTCTATTTGGAAGCTAACAGCAAAATTGAATCTTGCGATATAAAGGATTTCATCCAACACGGTAGTATGTTTTTTGATTTGAATGATTTACATTGATATTACGAATGATACTTAAATGGATTTTTGATAGGGTGGTGGCCTTGTTGGGGCTGCTGTTCTTGTGGCCAGTATTGGTGGTCGTGGCAATTATGGTTAAGGTTAAGATGCCGGGTGGGCCTGCGTTTTTTGTGCAGAAGCGTGTGGGAAAGGATGGCAAACTCTTTAATTGTCACAAGTTTAGGACGATGACTGTAAATCATAACGGTTCGACGGTGTCAGTTGCGGGTGATTCTCGAATTACTCCGTTTGGGGCGAAGTTGCGTCACTATAAACTGGATGAGTTGCCGGGGTTGTGGGATGTGCTGATAGGGAATATGAGTTTTGTGGGGCCGAGGCCTGATGTGCCGGGATATGCTGACAAGTTGGTCGGGGCGGACAGAGATGTGCTGAAGTTGCGTCCTGGTATTACGGGGCCGGCAACATTGAAGTACAGGTTGGAGGATGAGATGATTTCCGAGTATGTGGCGAAGAAGCAGGCGGAAGGGGATAAGCGTCCGATGCAGGAGATTGCGACTGAGTATAATGATAATGTGATTTATCCGGACAAGGTGAGGCTGAACTGCTATTATTATAGGCATTATTCGTTTGTTAAGGATATTGAAATGATCTTTGCGACTGTGCTGCACTTTAAGGTGAAGTTTGCGGGGGAAGAGGTGTAAATATGTCGAAAATTGTATCATGTCTAAATTTTTAGGAGTATTTTTGTGGGGAATTGATTTTGAGAATTCTAAAGTAAATTAATATTATGGCAGAGGAAAGAAAAACAATTTACCTTTGTCTGGCGCATATGTCAGAAGAGGGTTGGGAGCAGAAATATGTGAAAGAGGCTTTTGACACCAATTGGGTGGTGCCTATGGGGCCTAATGTCAATGCTTTCGAGAAGGATCTGGAGGCGTTTGTTAACAGTAAGAGTGATGGCAGTGAGCCACTTGACCGTAATGTGGTTTGTCTGTCGGCCGGTACTGCTGCTGTTCATTTGGCATTGATTGGCTGTGGTGTGAAGGCTGGGGATGAGGTTTTGGTGCAGAGCTTTACTTTCTGTGCTTCTTCACATCCGATTACTTATCTCGGTGCCCATCCGGTGTTTGTAGGTTCTGAGAATGAGACTTGGAATATGGATCCGGTACTGCTGGAGAAGGCTATCATTGACAGGAAGGAGAAGACAGGGCGTTATCCGAAGGCGATTGTGCCGGTGGCGCTTTATGGTATGCCTTATCACATTGACAAGATTATGGCGATTGCGAAGAAGTATGGGATTCCGGTAGTCGAGGATGCTGCTGAGGGTATGGGTTCGCGTTTCAACGGTCAGGTGCTCGGAACTTTCGGCAAGTACGGCGTGTTGTCGTTCAACGGCAATAAGATGATTACGACTTCCGGCGGCGGCGCTCTCATTTGCCGCAATGCGGAGGATGCCAATGAGATTATGTGGTATGCTACGCAGGCTCGTGATGCGTATCCTTATTATCAGCATACGGCTATAGGCTACAATTATCGTATGTCGAATGTTTGTGCGGGCATCGGTCGCGGCCAGATGACTGTGCTGGATTCGCATATCAAGCATCATCAGCATGTCCAGAAGCTTTATGAGGAGTTGCTGGCTGATGTGCCTGGTGTTCATATTCATAAGCAGCCTGAGGATCCGCGTTTTGATGCGAATTTCTGGCTTTGTGCTGCGACGTTGGACCCGGAGGTTCATGTCCAAGGTCAGGAGAATGCTTACAAGGAGGTTATCAAGACGGCTGTTGGCGGTGCTGCCGGTGTGATTCATGCGGTGGATTGCGCTACGACGGATTGTCAGCCTAATGAGAATGTTGAGGCGCTGCGCGTGTTCATGCTTGCCAAGAAGATCGAGTGCCGTCCGGTTTGGAAGCCGATGCACAAGCAGCCTGTGTATAAGGGTGCTCCTGTCTATACAAATGGTGTGGAGGAGGACTTGTTCAAGGTCGGTTTCTGCTTGCCTGCAGGTCCTTATGTGACGGATGAGGATGTTCGGTATATTGTGGAGTGCATTCGTGAGGCTATCAGATAGTGCCCCAGATTTCGAACGTGTCAGCGTGGCTGTGAGCATTCTAAGACGAAGTGCGCTGCGTGGACTGTAGGGGAGGGATGAATTAGTCGCTCGAATTTTGGGGTAATCTGTGGGATTATACAGGATTCGGGCGAATTTTTTTGTTGGACATTGATGCACATTTTCATTGACAAGTATCTTGGAGGGTAAGCCTCCGGTGACGCCCGTCATTGAGTCCTGAAACTTCAGGGTTACCTTCGC
>ENA-ORRE01001317-ORRE01001317.1-human-gut-metagenome-genome-assembly--contig:-NODE-1317-length-16908-cov-8.734113_pt1 | contig 16908 bp, 15 predicted proteins | sample MGYA00242171_ERZ509126 | MGnify/ENA primary metagenome ERZ509126 (study PRJEB26280, sample SAMEA2338648) | human gut metagenome | biome: human gut; feature: human-associated habitat; material: faeces... | reverse complement strand
CCCAGAATAAAGCTCTCGCCGCTGGGGGACAGCAGCGTGGCGTCCTTCTGCTCGTTATAGATGACCGTCAGCGCCGCCGGGTCGTCAATGGCGGATACCTTATCCAGCCGCTTCAGCTGCGCGTTGTCCGCGAAGGACAGCGCGATCAGCGCCACCGCCGCGATCAGCGTGCCCACCACGATGAACGGCGTCCGCCGCCCCCTCGGGTGGGTGAACTTGTCGGAGATGTGCCCGAACAGCGGCAGCAGGAACAGCGCCAGCACGTTGTCCAGCGCCATGATGACGCCAGACCAGGTCTGGCTCATGCCGAATTTGTTGGTCAGGATCAGCGGCACCGTGTTGTCATAGGCCTGCCAGAAGGCGCAGATCAGGAAAAAAGCAAAGCCGACCAGAATGGTGCGCTTGTAATTCAGCTTCATGGTGTCTCCTCCCACGCGCGGAATACCGCGTTGATATCGTCGTACACCCATGTGGGGCGTATGCCGTCTCTTTCAATGTCGTCCCGTGTCCCCTCGCCGGACAGCACGAAAACGCTGTCGATCCCGGCGTTCACCGCGCAGGCGATGTCCGTGTACAGCCGGTCGCCGAGCAGCACCGCCGCCTCCGGCGGATACCCGGTCCGCTCCAGCGCCAGCTGCACCATGGCGGGCCGGGGCTTGCCGATGAACTCCGGCTCCCGCCCGGTGGCTCGGTGCAGCATCTCGCATACGCTGCCGCAGTCCGGTACGGCGCCGTACCACGTGGGGCACACCCAGTCCGGGTTCGTGGCCAGCCAGGTGACGCCCCGGTTCAAAAGGATGCAGGCGTCCTCCAGCTTCTGAAACGTCAGCTCCCGGTCGAAGCCGCTGAGCAGGATCTCCGCGCCGTCCTCCCGGTCACAGGTGACGGGTATCCCCGCCGCCGCCAGCTGATCGTAAAAGGACCGGGTGCCCTGCACGTAGCACCGGCGTCCCGGATACCGCCTCCGCAGCAGGTCGATGGCCGCGTCCACCGAGGTCAGGTAGTCCTCCCGCCCGGTGGCGATGCCCATGCCGTTCAGCTTTTCTATATAGCCCTCCACACCTTTGGAGGAGTTGTTGGTCAAAAACAGATACCGTCCGCCCTTCTCCCGTATGCGGGAGAGAAAGGCCGTTACCCCGTCGAACAGCCGGTCGTCCAGATAGATGGTCCCGTCCATGTCCAGCAGAAACAGCCGCTTATCCTGTAAACGTCCCAAGGAGCGCCCTCCCTTTCAGATACATACCATAAAAGACAGAATACCACACGTTTGCCGCGATGGCAACAAAAACCCCGTCACACCACCTGAAAAATAAAGAATTTCAGATAGTTCGTCTCCTCCACGCCCCACAGGATGGGGTGGTCGGCGCACTGCTGCCGTGCTTCGATCTGCCGCAGCTGCACCCCCGCGTCCCGGGCGGCGTCCCGCAGCATCTTTACGAACAGCGCCTCCGACGCGAAGTGGCTGCACGAGCAGGTAGCCAGATATCCGCCCCGGGGCAGCAGCTTCATGGCCCGGTAGTTGATCTCCTTGTACCCGGTCATGGCGTTGTGTATGGTCCTGCGGCTCTTGGTGAAGGCCGGCGGGTCCAGTATGATGAAGTCGTATTTCCGCGGCTGCTCCGCCAGCTGCGGCAGCAGGTCGAACACGTTGGCGCACACACAGTCCATCACGCCGTCCAGCCCGTTTTTCCGCGCGTTCTCCGCCGCGCAGTCCACGGCGAACTGCGACACGTCCACGGCGGTCACGCGCTTCGCCCCGCCCCTGGCGGCGTTCAGGGCGAAGGAGCCGGTGTGGGTGAAGCAGTCCAGCACCGTCTTTCCCTTCGCCAGCTTTGCCACCGCCAGCCGGTTGTACTTCTGGTCCAGGAAGAAGCCGGTCTTCTGCCCGTTCTCAAAGTCCACCGTGTACCGTATGCCGTTCTCCGTGATGTCCTCGGCGGTGCCCTCCGGTACGGTCTCTCCGGGCAGCGTCATCCAGCCCTTGCCCTGCGCCATGCCCTCCAGCGTCCGGAGGGCCGCGTCGTTGCGCTCGTACACGCCCCGGATGACCTGCCCGTCCTCCCGCAGGATGCGTACCAACAGCGGCAGCACCCGATCCTTGATGCATTCCATGCCCAGGCTCAGTACCTGGGCCACCAGCACGCGCTCGAACCGGTCCACCGTCAGCCCCGGAAAGCCGTCCGCCTCCCCGAAGATAATGCGGCAGCACCGGCTGTCCGCCTCGCCCATCACCGTTTTGCGGTAGTCCCAGGCGTAGCGCAGCCGCCGTTCCCAGAAGGCGTCGCCCGCCGGGTCGTCGTTGGCGTTCCGCGTCACCAGCCGCACCCGTATTTTGGACGCGCTGTTATAGAACCCGCAGCCCAGCCAACTGCCTTTTTTCGACACCACGTCCACCAGGCCGCCGTCCTCCGGCGTGCCGCTGACCGACACCACCTCACCCTCATAGACCCACGGGTGTCCGTCCACGATGGCGCGCTCCCCCTTGGGGGTGATGGTAACGATGGGATACGGTCTGGCAGCTTTCATGGCGGTTACTCCTTTTGTACAGGAAAATTTCTCCTAAGTATAGCACAAAGACAAGCATATTTCCATACGATGTATAAATAAAGTATCGCTGAAGTACAGGCAAAGTATAGTAAAACGCACAGAACAAGTATAGGAGGAACTGCCATGCCGCGTATCTTTTTAAGTCCATCTACCCAGGAATATAACCCATATATCACCGGAAACGGCTCAGAAGAGTACTTTATGAACCTGATCGCCGATGCCATGGAGCCCTATCTTTTGGCCAACACCATCCGTTTTACCCGCAACACCCCCGACATGACCGCCGCCAGCTCCATCCGCCTGGCAAATTCTGGAAGTTACGATTTTTATTTGGCGCTTCACTCCAACGGCAGCACCGATGGTACCAAGGAGGGCGCCGTCCGCGGTGTCATCGCTTTTTATTATCCCACCAGTGCTAATGGCCGCCGCGCGGCGGATATTTTTGTGAAAAATTTGAAAGACATCTATCCGATGCCGGACAAGGTCTATGCCCGTGCCACCACCACGCTGGGCGAGGTCCGCCAGCCCTATATGCCCTCCGTACTGCTGGAGCTGGGCTACCACGACAACACCGCTGATGCCCGCTGGATCGAGGACAATATCCAGGCCATTGCCGCCAATTTGGTGCTGTCGCTGACAGAGTACTTCGGCCTGCCTTTCGTCACACCCATAACACCCTGGCAGGGCACGGTGCAGACGCCGGGCGGAGGTCCGCTGAACCTTCGTGCGGCCCCTGGCGCCCGGGCCGAGGTAGTCACACTCTTGCCCAACGGTGCAAAGCTCACTGTCTACGGTCGCTACCAGGAATGGTATACGGTGGGTTACCAAGGCCGTCTGGGTTACGCTTACGCCGATTTCATTCAGTGACCCAACAGATACGGTGCCCTGCCTGAAAAACGACAAAAGAAAAGTTTACTTTGCCCTTGACAGTTGACCATAATATGTTTAATATAGTAAAGGATCATTATCGGGGCATAGGAGCCTTTCCGCCCCGGTTGTCATCCGGCACCATATTTTGTGCCGACGCAAAAACCCAATAACAACATAGGAGGAATGTACCATGACCACAACTGGCTGGATCGTGGCCATCCTCTCGTTCGCTGTCGCCCTCGTTCTGGGCTTTGCGGCCTGCACGCTTATCCGCCGCCGCAAGGAAAAGAACGACCAGCGCAAGATCGAAGACGCCGAGCAGGAAGCTCTGCGTATCGTCAACGAGGCCATCAAGAGCTCTGAAAACAAAAAGAGAGAAGCACTCCTTGAAGCAAAAGAAGAGATTTTGAAGAACCGCAGCGAGTACGAGAAGGAAGTCAAGGAACGCCGCGCCGAACAGCAGAAGCAGGAACGCCGCCTGCAGCAGAAGGAAGAGAATCTCGATCACAAGACCGAGATGATCGAGAAGAAAGAGGAGGCCCTGGCCCAGAAGCACGCTGCTCTGGACAAGGAGCAGGAGGAGATCAAACTCATCAAGCGCAGCCAGACGGAGATGCTGGAGCGTATCTCCGGATTCACGGCGGATCAGGCTAAGGATTACCTGATCGCCCAGGTGGAGTCCGAGGTCACCCACGAAACGGCGCTGAAGATCAAGGAGATCGAGGCCCGCGCCAAGGACGAGGCCGACCAGCGTGCCCGCGAGATCGTGGCCACCGCCATCCAGCGCTGCGCCGCCGACCACGTGGCCGAGATCACCGTCAGCGTGGTGCCGCTGCCCAATGACGAGATGAAGGGCCGCATCATTGGCCGCGAGGGCCGCAACATCCGCACACTGGAGACGCTTACCGGCGCGGATCTGATCATCGACGACACGCCGGAGGCCATCACCGTCTCCTGCTTCGAGCCGGTCCGCCGCGAGATCGCGCGGCTGGCCCTGGAAAAGCTTATTGCCGACGGCCGCATCCACCCTACCCACATTGAAGAAATGGTGGAGAAGGCCCGCCGCGAGGTGGACGGCGTCATCCGCGCCGAGGGCGAGCGCGCCGTGCTGGAGACCGGTGTCCGCGGCCTGCACCCGGAGCTGCAGAAGCTGCTGGGCAAGCTGCACTACCGCACCAGCTACGGCCAGAACGTGCTGCAGCACTCTATCGAGGTCAGCCATATCGCCGGTATGATGGCCGCGGAGCTGGGCGCCGATGTGCAGGCTGCCAAGCGCGCCGGCCTGCTGCACGATATCGGCAAGGCCCTGGACCATGAGTTCGAGGGCACCCATGTGGCGCTGGGCGTGGAATACGCCCGCAAGTACCGCGAGAAGGAAGACATCATCCATGCCATCCAGGCCCATCACGGCGACGTGGAGTGCCGCACGCTGGTGGCCTGCCTGGTCCAGGCGGCGGACGCCATTTCCGCGGCCCGTCCGGGTGCGCGGCGCGAGAACCTGGAAAATTATATTAAACGTTTGGAAAAGCTGGAGGAGATCACCGGCAGCTATCCCGGCGTTGAGAAGAGTTATGCCATCCAGGCCGGCCGTGAGGTCCGCGTCATGGTCAAGCCCGAGCAGGTCAGCGAGGATGAGATGGTCATCCTGGCCCGTGAGCTGGCCAAGCGCATCGAAAGCGAGCTGGAATATCCCGGTCAGATCAAGGTCCACGTTCTGCGTGAGACGAAGGTCGTGGAGTACGCGAAATAAAAATTTAATGTTTGCAGGGGCCGCTTCGCATTGCGAAGCGGCCCCTCTTTTGCTATAATGTCTTCGAGTACACAGAAAAACCGACCGGACCCCCGATGGAGGACATACTATGAAGCGTTTTCTGCTGTTATTTCTGCTGCTGGCCCTGCTGCTGAGCCTGACCGGCTGCTTTACCATCACCGGAGACACGACCGACACCTCACCGGAGGGGAAGCAGGAGGAGCCGGAGGAGCAGCACCTGACCGCTGACGTTGACGAGACGCAGGTCTGGCAGCGCACTACCGGCGCGCCCTGGACCGGCGGAGAACCCCAGACCGTCAGTGCCGACTTTGAGCGCATTAGTGGCGCGGCGGCCCAGGGCATGACCGTGGGGCAGGAACTTCTGCTGCTGGATTTCATGGACTGTTACTACCAGTCCGTTGCCGACCTGCGGGTCATTGACCCGGCCGTGCTGTTTGCCGACAGTGAGGAGACGCTCTACCACAAGAATATCTGGCACGGCCTGTGCGTCATCCGCAAGCTCTCGCCCATCGACCTGACCATGACCTCATACAGCTACTCCCTCCGGTGCGTATCCATTACACCCTCCGAGGAGACCGAGGGCGACGTGGACCTGGTGCTCCGGGAGAATAATGTGGTCTATTTCAAGGGCTTGAATGGCCTGCCCTCGGAGCAGTTCGGTATCAAGCACACCTTTACCCTCCGGGGGGAGGGAGACGACTGGTCCATCGTGAAGCACTGGTCTGATGACAATCCCTATTACAGCGCCGACTATGACCGCACTACCCATCAGGACAAGAATTTTCCCGCTATCACCGACTACATAGAGGTCCGCCGCGACCTGCCCCGCGAGGGACTGAGCGTGACAGCCGCTGCCGATCACACCTATGACCGCGACGCGGCCCGGGCTTATATGCTCACCTGGGTGGGCAAGCGTAATCCGGCCTTCATGGCTTACGACGACTACGGCGGGAACTGCATGAACTTCGGCTCCCAGGTGCTGGCTGCCGGCGGTATTCCCATGGACACGAACGGTGGCTATGAGACGGGCTGGTACTGGTACAGCGCCAGCCAGACCACGCTGCCCTGGGTCAATGTGGGGTCCTTCCGGGACTATGTGGCGGCACCCCGTGTAAGCGGTTTGGTGGCTGTGGCGGACGCGCCCTATTTCAGCGGTGAGACCGGCGATATCATCACCATGGGTGTGGACGAGCCGGCTAACCATACCACCGTTATTCTGGACACCATTACGGATGAAAGCGGCAATGTGGTGGACTATCTGCTCTGCTCCAACACGGCGGATTTGCGGAATTTCCCCGCGTCCGCGTATTACTATACCAATCGTCAGCTGATCAGGATCATTGGCTGGAACGACTGAGCAAGGAGGCGTATTCCGTGGAATACAAGGTTCTGGCGCTGGGCGATGTGGCCAGCGAAACGGGCCTGCAGCTGCTGGAAAAGAAGCTGCGGGCGTTCAAAAAGGAGCATGACGTGCGCTTCACCGTGGTCAACGGGGAGAACATCTCCGGCAGCGGCCTGACCAAGGCGCAGGCGGAGGCCCTGTTTGCCGCCGGCGCGGATGTGATCACCTTGGGCAACCATACCTTCGGTAAACCCCAGATCGCCGCCTATCTGGATGAGGAGCGCTATATCCTCCGGCCCGCCAACTTTACCGGCCGCGCGCCCGGCCACGGATATCAGATGGTGGACTGCGGCCCCTTTACCGTGGCTGTGATGGTGCTCATCGGCCGCTGCGACCTGGACTTCAATGCGGAAAATCCCTTTACCACCGGCGATAAGCTGCTGAAGGCGCAGACGGACAAGCCCACCTTTACACTGGTGGAGTTCCATGCCGGAGCCACCAGCGAAAAGCTGGCCATGGCCTACTACCTGGATGGCCGTGTCTCCGCCCTTTGGGGTACCCACACCCACGTGCCCACGGCGGACATGCAGGTATTCCCCAAGGGTACCGGCTACGTCACCGATCTTGGCATGACCGGCCCTATCCGTTCTGTCCTGGGTATCCGGCCGGAGCAGTCTGTGGAGTTCTTCCTGGGCGGTCTGCCGGGCCGCTATCAGGCGGCGGAGGGCCCCTGCTCCGCCCAGGGGTGCATTTTTACCCTGAACAGCGACACGGGGCTGTGCGAAAAAGTGGATAGAATAGAAATAAAATAACGGATACACGCAAGAAAGCGAACTGAATGAAAACAGGAGTGAATTTTTGACTATGTCTGTGGAAAAAGTAAGAGAATACCTGACCCCCTACGGTGTCGCGGATCGTATGCGCGAGTTTGAGGTCTCCAGCGCCACGGTGGAGCTGGCTGCTCTGGCTGTGGGCGTGGAGGGTGCCCGTATCGCCAAGACCCTCAGCTTTAAGGTGGGGGAGGACCCCATCCTCATCGTGGCCGCCGGCGACGCCAAGGTGGACAACAGCAAGTATAAGCACTTCTTCGGCGCTAAGGCCAAAATGCTCACCGCCGAAGAGGCTGTGGAGCGTATCGGCCACGCCGTGGGCGGCGTGTGCCCCTTCGCTCTGCCCGACGACGTTAAGACGTACCTGGATGTGTCCCTCAAGCGCTTTGACACGGTGTTCCCCGCTGTGGGCAGCGCGGCCAGCGCCATTGAGCTGACCTGTGACGAGCTGGAGCACTGCTGCGGAAAGAACTTCGTTCAGTGGGTGGATGTGTGCAAGGGCTGGCAGGAAGAGGAAGCGTAAATGGTGCGGGTCGTTCACGCAGGTGACTTCCACCTGGACAGTGCCTTCGGTGCGCTGACGCCGGAGCAGGCCCGCCAGCGTCGTATGGAGAGCCGCCGCACGCCGGAGCGCCTGGTGGAGTGGGCCAACGACCACGGTGCAGACCTGCTGCTCCTCTCCGGCGACCTTTTCGACAGCGACAGCCCCTATGGCGACACCGCGCCCCTGCTGGCCCAGGCACTGGGGTGCTTCCGCGGTCAGGCAGTCATCGCCCCCGGCAACCACGATCCCCTTACACCGGACGGGCCCTATGCCCGCACGCGCTGGAGCGACAACGTTCACATCTTTACAGAGGACCGTATGCAGACCATTACATTTCCGGACCTGAACTGCGCCGTACACGGCGCGGCCTTCACCGCCCCGGAGTGTCCCACGGACAGTGTACTTCCCGGCTTCCGTGTGCCGCAGGACGGCCTTATCCACATTGGTCTGCTCCATGGCGACGTTACGACCTCCGACAGCCGCTACCGTCCGATCCGCGCGGCGGATATCGCCGGCAGCGGGCTGGACTATCTGGCGTTGGGTCATGTTCACAGCTGCAGCGGCGTTCTGACCGCCGGGGCGGTCCCTTATGCCTATTGCGGCTGCATCGAGGGCCGCGGCTTCGACGAGCTGGGCGAACGGGGATTTCTCTTCGGCGAGGTGGGGGCGGGCACCGCCGATCTGCGATTTGTCCCCTTTGCCCGGCGCCGCTACTGCATCGCCCAGGTGGATGTCACCGATGGCGACGCCCTCACCGCCCTGGAACGTACCCTGCCCCATGATACGGAGCAGGATATCTACCGCCTGCGTCTGACCGGTACGCCGGAGCAGCCGCCCCGCCTGTCCCTGCTGGAGGAGGCCCTGTCGGGCCGATTCTTTGCTCTGCAGCTGCGGGACGAGACTACCGTGCGCCGGGACCTGTGGGACAAGTGCGGCGAGGATACGCTGCGGGGCCTGTTTTTGCAGGAGTTGCGCCGCCAATACGACGCCGCCCCGGACGACGCTGTCCGCCGCCGTATTGAGCAGGCGGCCCGATTCGGCACGGCGGCCATGGATGACCGGGAGGTATGAGCATGAAGAATATCCTGATGATCGGCACCGGCGGTACCATCGCCAGTGAGATGACGCCCTCCGGCCTGACGCCGGAGCTGAACAGCACGCAGCTGCTGTCCTTCGTTCCCCGTATCGGCGAGATGTGCCATGTGGATTGCGTTCAGCTCTACAGCCTGGACAGCACCAATATCCGTCCCGCCCATTGGCTGGGTGTGGCCAAGGCCGTGCGGGAGAATTACGCCAGATATGACGGCTTTGTTATCTCCCACGGCACGGACACCATGGCCTATACCGCTGCCGCGCTTAGCTATCTGATCCAGGGCAGCCCAAAGCCCATCGTCCTTACCGGCGCGCAGAAGCCTATCTGGTTCGACGGTACCGACTCCAAGCGCAACCTGACCGACGCGTTTCTCTACGCCTGTCGCGGCTGCGGCGGCGTGCAGATCGTATTCAACGGCAAGGTCATCCTGGGTACCCGTGCCCGCAAGACCTGCTCCAAGAGCTTTCAGGCCTTTTCCAGCGTCAACTATCCCGACCTGGCCGTGGTACAGGACGAGCACCTGCTGCAGTATATGCGCTGCGCCTGCTATCCCAGCCCGGTGTTCTATGACGCGCTGGACGACAAGGTGGGACTGCTGAAGCTGATCCCCGGCACCCCCGCCGCTGTGCTGGAATTCATGCTGGACCGGTTTGACGGCCTGGTCATTGAGTCCTTCGGCGTAGGCGGCCTGCCGGAATATGAGGGCGACGCCAGCTATTTCGATATCATTCACCGGGGAATCGCGCGGGGCAAGCTGGTGGTCATGACCACCCAGGTGCCCAACGAGGGCAGCAATCTGGCGGTCTATCATGTGGGCGGGCGGCTGAAAAGCGCCCTATGTCTGCTGGAGGCCTACGACATGACCACGGAGGCTGCCGTGGCCAAGCTTATGTGGATCATGGGGCAGACCCGTGATTTCGACGAGACGGAGAGGCTGTTTTACCGCCCGGTGGCCCGGGATATACTGTATGAGAATTAAAAAGGAAGCGCCGGGGGGCGCTTCCTTTTTTTGCAGTTTATGACGAAGAGGGGATACGTTTGCCTCAGCTGTTCTTTTTTGTCACCGGGCGGCGGTACAGCAGACGGGCCAGCTTCTTCCGGTCAAAGGGAATGAGAGGGTACAGGTATCCCTTACCCACCAGCGGCTTTGCCGTCACGATCAGCGTCAGCGTGATCGCGATCCCTGCCGCGAAGCCCCACCAGTCCCACAGCCAGATCAGCACCAGCAGCAGCATCCGGCACAGCTTTGTGGCGTAGCCCATCTCATAGCTGTGCTGGGCGTAGTTGGCCACTGCCACGAAGGCCATATACACCAGCACCTCCGGCACCAGCCACCGGGCCTGCACCGCGAAGTCGCCCAGTATCAGCGCACCCAGCATACTGAACGAGTTGCTCAGCACATCCGGTGTGTTCAGCGACGCGATCTTCAGTATGTCAATGATCAGCTCCACCAGCAGCAGCTGCACGATCAGCGGCACATAGTATTCGTCCTGTACCAAAAGGAAACGCAGGTTCTCGTGCAGCGTATCCGGGTTCTTCACCAGCAGGTACCACAGCGGTGTAATGAACATGGTCAGCAGCAGCACCAGCGTCCGTATGATCTGCAGATACGTGCCGATGAGGGGCGGGAAGTAGTAGTCGTTGATCTCCTCGTTGAACCGCAGGATCGTTGTGGGCAGCAGCAGGGCCGACGCTGAATTGTCCACCAGCACCACCACATCGCCCTCCATGATACACGCCGTGGCCACGTCCGGACGCTCGGTATACCGCACCTTGGGAAACGGGTTCCAGAATTGCCGGGGCGCGATGGCCTCCGCAATGGTCTCCTGACTCATGGCCACCGACCGCAACTGGATGTGCATCAGCTTTTCCCGCAGGGCCCGCAGCAGCCCCTCGTCTGCCTCGCCCTCCATGTAGCACAGGGCCACGTCCGTGCCCGAGCGCTCCGGCAGCTGCAATCGCTCCAGCCGCAGATGGGTGTCCCGTACCCGCCGCCGCAGCAGCGCCGCATTCTGCATGAGGTTCTCTACGAAGCCGTCGTGGCTGCCCCGCAGTACCCGGCTGGTATCCGGCTCCTCCACCGACCGGGTGGGGAACTGCTTGGCGTCCAGCACCACCCCGCCGCCGAAGCCGTCGATGATCGCCAGCGTCTTCCCAGCGAATACGCCCATCACCGCCGCGTCACGGTCCGACTCGGCCGCCGCATCGCAGGCGGACACATACCGCCGGCAGAAGTCCGCCGCGTCCGTCACGTCGTCCAGGCCGGGCAGTGCCTGCCACCCGGCGATGACCCGTTCCAGCAGGTCCTCCTGGGCGTAGCCGTTTACCACCCACAGCCGCGCCTGCCGCCCGCCGATGGACAGGTCGCGCCCTGTCATATCAAAGCACCGGCCCACACCCAGCAGCTCGTTCAGCTCCGCCGCTTTCAGCGAAAAGCACCCTGCGCCGCGATAATAGCCCGCCATTTCCGGGGCCGTCTCGTTTCCGCCCTGTTTTGCCTGTTCCATGATGCCTTCTGTCCTCCGTCTGCCATTTTCCGGTAGCATTTCCCGCCTGCGGAATTTTATGTATGCCCCGGACAGGCCCTGCATATCGTGTAAAAAAGGAGGTGGCAGCCATGAAAAGAAGCGCGGCGGCGGCCCTTATTCTGATGGTGCTGCTCTTCGGCGGCGCCTACCTCACCGCCACGGAGCCGGACGCGCCTGCACCGGAGACACCGCAGGCACAGGGGGACGGGGAGGTCGTGCTGACCATAAAAACCGGGGAGACAGCGGAGCGGATGACGCTGCGGGACTACCTTGTGGGCGTGGTCCGGGGTGAGATGCCTGCCTCCTTTGAGATGGAGGCGCTGAAGGCCCAGGCCGCGGCCGAGCGTACCTACGTCTACTACCAGCTGGCGCAGGGCCGTAAGGACGCGCATCCCGACGCCGACTTCTGTACGGACCATACCTGCTGCAGCGCCTATCTCTCCGAGACAGCCGCAAAGGAAAAGTGGGCCGCCGACTTTGCTCCCTGGAATACCCGCGTCGTCCAGGCTGTGGCGGACACGGACGGTCTGGTGGCCCTCTACGACGGGGAACCGATCCTGGCGGTGTTCCACTCATCCTCGGCGGGCAGGACCGCCGCGGCCGGGGATGTCTGGTCCGGCGACCTGCCCTATCTGGCCAGCGTCGCCAGCCCGGAGAGTGCCGACACCGTACCCAACTATTACAGCACCGTGACCTTCACCGCGGCGGAGGCAAAAGACCGTCTGCTGGCGGCCCACCCGGAGATAAAACTCACCGGCGCGCCGGAGACGTGGTTCGGCGCAGTGACGGAGAATGATTCCGGCCGGGTAGAGACCGTCTCCGTGGGCGGTACGGACATCGAGGGCACGGAGATGCGCCGCATCTTCTCCCTGCGCTCGGCCTGCTTTACCCTGACGGCGGATGCGGAGAGCGCTACGTTCCGCGTCACCGGCTACGGCCACGGCGTGGGCATGAGCCAGTACGGCGCGGAGCAGCTGGCAAAGGCGGGGAAGACTTGGCAGGAGATACTGGCGTGGTATTACACCGGTGTGACCATCGGACCGGCGGGGTGACATCGGCCGAGGGGCCGACTGGGGTGCAGAAATGCGTGACAAGCGGAAAAAAACGTGGTATAATCTATAAATTATGCGGGATATTCACAAATTGTTCAGGAAAAGCCTGCCCCGCAGGATGTAAGATATACCCAACGATATGTACCGGGAGGAGAGCGCCTATGGCACGCAACATTCTGGTGGTCGAGGATGACCGCAATATATCCGATCTGATCCGTATGTACCTGGAGAAGGAGGGCTTCGAGGTCCGCAGCGCCTATGACGGCGGCAAGGCCATCGAGGAGTACGACAAGCAGGCCCCCGACATGGTGCTGCTGGATATCATGCTGCCCGTGGTGGACGGCTGGGGCGTATGCGCCCATATCCGCGAGAAGGGCAAGACGCCCATCATTATGCTCACCGCCAAGAGCGACGTGGGCGACCGCATCACCGGACTGGAGATGGGCGCGGACGACTATCTGGTCAAGCCCTTCGAGATGAAGGAGCTCATGGCCCGGATCAATGCCGTGCTCCGCCGCAGTGAGATACCCGACGATACCAAGAAAAAGCTGGTGTTCGACAAGCTGGTCATCAATCTGGACAGCTATGAGCTGCTTGTGGACGGCAAGAAGGTGGACACGCCCCCCAAAGAGCTGGAGCTGCTGTATCATCTGGCGGCTACGCCCAACCGGGTCTATACCCGCAACCAGCTGCTGGACGAGGTCTGGGGCTTTGACTATTTCGGCGACAGCCGCACCGTGGACGTGCACATCAAGCGCCTGCGGGAGAAGATCGAAAATGTCTCGGACCAGTGGGAGCTGAAAACGGTCTGGGGCGTGGGCTATAAGTTTGAAGTGAAGTAAGCATGGGCGAGAGGATCAAACGTATCACCGGCAGCCTGTATTGGCGGCAGTTTATGCCCACCGCCGGTATGGTGGTGCTGACCATGGCCCTGCTGGGCGTGTCCTTCTACGCGCTGAGCTATAACTACACCGTCTCGGAGAAGCGGCAGGAGATGCAGGACCGGGCGGTGCTGGTGGCGCAGCTGTCTGTGGACTATTTTACCGCCGGCGATGACGCCGAGCGTGACCAGGGGGACGCGCTGCGCTCTCTGGCCGGCGTGGCCTCCCGGATGACGGACGTGGACTTCCTGATCTGCGACACCACCGGCAGCGTCCTGCTGACGACGGATGCCGATTTGGCCGGAAAGACCGTCGTTGTCCCCGAGGACATTACCCAAACGGTGCTGGGCAGCGAGAGACTGTACGAGGGCCGCAGCACCGTGGGCGTATATGAGAAAAAGCAGTTCGTGGTGGGCGTGCCCATGACAGACGCGGACGGCAACACTCTGGGCCTGGTGCTGGCGGTGATGAACAGCGCCGAGCTCATGCAGATGTGGCGCTCATTCATCGCCCTGTTCTTTATGACCAGCGCCATTATCCTGCTGCTGGCGTTCGTGGCCAGCTTTGTCACCTCCATGCGGCAGATACAGCCCCTGACCGAGATGGTCAAGGCGACCCGTGCCTATGCCGGCGGCGATTTCGATGTACGGATGCAGGAGACCGGTGACTGCGGCGAGATCAGTGAGCTGGCGGCCTCCTTCAATGCCATGGCCGACTCCCTGCAGGAGACGGAGCGCCAGCGCCGGGACTTTATCGCCAATGTGTCCCATGAGCTGAAGACCCCCATGACCACCATCGCCGGCTACACCGACGGCATTCTGGACGGCACCATCCCGCCGGAGAAGGAGCGCCAGTATCTTCAGATCATCTCCGACGAGAGCCGCCGTCTCAGCCGCCTGGTGCGGCGTATGCTGGATATCTCCCAGATACAGAACAAGGAGATGAAGAAGGAGGAGTTTGATCTCTGTGAGTCCGCCCGTATTGCCCTGCTGTCCATGGAGAAGAAGATCACGGACCGTGGGCTGGACGTGGACGCGGAGATCCCCGAGGACTCCGTCATGGTCCAGGGCGACCGGGATCTGATCACCCAGGTCATTTACAACCTGCTGGAGAATGCGGCCAAATTCGCCACACCTGGCTCCCAGCTGTATCTGGGTCTGGCGGTCAACGGCGAGAAGGCCTATGTCACCGTCCGCAACCTGGGCTCCACCATTCCGGCAGAGGAGATACCACTGCTGTTCGAGCGCTTCCACAAGTCCGATAAGTCCCGCAGTGAGGACAAGGACGGTTACGGCCTGGGGCTGTATATCGTCAAGACCATCCTGGCCCAGCACAAGGAGCAGATCACCGTCACCAGTCAGGACGGTGTAACGGCCTTTACCTTTACCATGCAGATGGCGCACGGCGCGCCCCGAGAGGTGCTCTAATATGTATGATGAAAATAAAATGCCGCTGACGCCCGATCCGGCGGCTCCTGCCCCGGAGCAGGAGCCGGACGAGGTCGTCAGCTGGTATGTCCGTCCGGACGAGGGGCAGGAGATCACGGACTGCTATGTGCAGCCGGGCCCCATGCCCGCTGCCGCGGCGCCCAAAGCTGTCCGGCAGGAGAAGCGCCGCAGCCGCAAGGGCCTGTGGACGTTTCTGGTCATCCTGGCCGTGCTGGTAGGCGTGGTGCTGGGAGTGGCCATCGTCTCCGCCCTGCGGGGCGGCAATACGGACGGCTATGGCGATGACTTCGACGACGGCGATCACGATGCCAGCAGTATCGTGGATATCTTCCAGAGCGATGTGCCCACCATCCCCCGGGCGGACACGGACCCCGATCTGCGCTTTTATTGCGAAAAAGCAGGGGAGGAGAAGCTGACTATCCAGCAGATCTATCAGCAGGTAAACCCCGCCACGGTGCTGGTGCTCACCGACCTGGGCGAAAAGGCCAGTGTCGGCACCGGGGTCATCCTGACGGCGGACGGCTATATCGTCACCAACGCCCATGTGATCGCCGGCGGGCAGAACGCGCTGGTGGCGCTGTACAACGGCGACCGCTACGAGGCGGAGCTGGTGGGCTTCAGCAGCACGGAGGATCTGGCGCTGCTGAAGGCGGTGAACGCCTCCGGCCTGCCCACTGCGCCCCTGGGCGACAGTGAGGAATGCCAGGTGGGCGATACGGTCTACGCCATCGGCAACCCGCTGGGCGTTGAGCTGCGGGGCACACTGACCCAGGGCATCATCTCCGCCATCGACCGTCCCGTCACCATGGAGGGCCGCGTGATGACGCTGCTCCAGACCACCGCTGCCCTGAACAACGGCAACTCCGGCGGCCCGCTGATCAATGAGTACGGCCAGGTCATCGGCATCAACACACTAAAAATGAGCAACACCCTGTCCGACATCTCTGCCACGGTGGAGGGCCTGGGATTTGCCGTCCCGTCCAGCCGTGTGGTGTCCGTCATCAATGATATCATCGCCACCGGAGGCTTCCGCGGCCTGCCCTCGATCGGCATCTACGTGCAGGAGACGGAATTTGCCGACGGTACGACCCACCCGGTGATCGATTCCGTCACGGAAAACTTCGGCGCCGAGGAAGCGGGGCTGCAGAAGGGCGACGTAATTCTGGCGGCGGACGGTATAGGCGTCAGCACCAACACCGATCTGCTGGCCGTCCGCCGGACCCACATCGTGGGCGAGAGCGTCGTGCTCACTATCCGGCGTGACGGACAGACCTTTGATGTGACGGTCGTCCTCTACCCGGTGGAGGAATGATCACTTTACAGCGCAGAAACAGGGACAAGGCCATGGCCTTGTCCCTGTTTTACACCGCAAAACGACGGATATTTACAGATAATAAACAAATAGTATACATTTTATTGCCGGAATTTGCGGCTATTTTCGCCTTCGTTCCCGCCATAGCTGCCGACGGCCGCCAGCAGCAGATATGCCCCGAACAGCCGCCGCAGTATCGCTGTGTCCACCGCCGTCGCCGCCAGTGCACCGGCCGCCGCAGCCGTTGTGCCCCAGGGGATAGCGGATTTCAGCACCTCCGTTTCCAGCAACCCGTTCCGCTTGTGGGCGATGACGCCCATGGCCGCCGTAGGCAGGAAGTACAGCAGATTGACCGCGGCGGCCTGCTGCTGCGGAACACCCAAAATGAGCGTCATAACCAACAGCAGCAGGGTCCCGCCGCCCACGCCCCAGGCGGACAGGATGCCGGCGCCGAACCCCGCAGCCATTGGTATCAGCCAACTTTTCACAGGATATACCTCACGCCGCCGTACAGCAGAAAGGCGGCGAACAGTCCCCGCAGCCATGTGACGCTGACGCGGCGGAACAGCCGTCCGCCCACCAGACCGCCCACCAGATTTTTCGTGGTGGAGACTGCGCCGGTGTTGTACACGTCCTTGATGGCGGCCTGCTTGGCATAGCCCATGATGCCGCCTACACACGTGCCGCTGC
>ENA-ORRE01001301-ORRE01001301.1-human-gut-metagenome-genome-assembly--contig:-NODE-1301-length-17045-cov-3.928252_pt1 | contig 17045 bp, 11 predicted proteins | sample MGYA00242171_ERZ509126 | MGnify/ENA primary metagenome ERZ509126 (study PRJEB26280, sample SAMEA2338648) | human gut metagenome | biome: human gut; feature: human-associated habitat; material: faeces... | reverse complement strand
CCTGCCGCTCCTTTGCCAACAGCAGACGGTTTTGAAGCTCGGCAATAGCATTATGCAGCGGTGCAAGCGAATCCTCCTGGACGGAGAATTCAAGAGGTGCGCCGTTGCCAACGAGGAAGTCCTCCGCCTGCTCTGCCAGCTTCCTGATCCTCCGGCGCTGCCTCAAAAACAGCGCAACCAGCACCAGCAGCGCGATAGACAGGGCGATCACCACAATAGTCAGGCCAACCATTGATATCCCACCCCGCGAATTGTCTTGATGTGCTGCGCGCCGATCTTTTCCCGCAGGCGGCTGATGTGCACGGACAGCGTGTTATCGTCCACAAACTTTGCACCATCATCCCAGAGCACATCCAGCAGCTGCTCGCGCGTCACAATCGAACGATTGCTGACGAGCATATTCAGCACTTTGTACTCAGTCAGCGTCAAAGGGATAATCTCGCCATCGCGGCGCACCTGCATGTGGGACGGGGCGATCTCCAGTTCACCGGAGGTTGTGATAGGTGCAGGAGTATTCCGGCGCAGCAGCGCGCGGATGCGGCTGAGCAGTTCCATCATACGGAAAGGCTTGGTTACATAGTCGTTGCCGCCTGCATCCAGACCGCGTACCACATCGAACTCCTCATCCTTGGCGGTGAGGAACAGGATGGACGTTGTGATGCCCTGATCGCGCCATTCCTGACACAGGGATACGCCATTGCCATCGGGGAGGGTGATGTCAAGGATGATCAGGTCAATATAGACAGAGAAGTTCTGTCGAGCCTCCGCAGCATTGGCTGCAGTGGTAACGGAATAACCTTCACGGGTAAATAACTCCGTCACGGCATCGTCTTCGACAAGAAGGATAGTGGACATAGTGGCTGCTCCTGATTAGCAAGTATTCTGCCTATATTGTATACAGAACAGAGGGGCACGTCAACCGGCTGTTGATAAGAAATGTGTATTTCACGGCGAAACACCCCTTGACAAATCAAATCACGCAGCAACACTGTTGTAACGTTTACGCAACATATATGCAGCTCTTCTGGATGTCTGTCAAGACATTAGTGTTACATATATTAGCTCCGAAAATGCTAAAGTGAAAGCTTTGGGTCCCAATTGCTGCGCCATAAATCTTAGACGAGGAAAACAACATCTCCTACGAACGGATATCATACAAAAAAGGCATCCGCCCCTTAAGGGTGGACGCCCGGGATTTGCTCGATAAGAGCTATCACCCTACCATTGGCTTAATGCTTCTCAGCTTTATGTGTCGCCAATGTTTTCCCCGCATTGCTCTTGGTGCTCTTAGAAGAGCTCTTCGATGCAAGGGCTTTTGCAGCCTTGCCAACCTTGCCGCCATGATGAACCGCCATGCAAGCACATCCTTCCTCAATCAGCCAGCATTTCTGCGAGATCGGCAAACATACACCGCTTTGTCAAGAGCTTCATCACTCATGCACCCGTACGCCTTGTTGTAGTGTAGCGGAAGCCTCCTGTGATACTCACTGAGCGCGTCGGGATGGGCAAGCGTGTATCTCGTCACCTCTTCATACTCCCAATGCGGTATCTCGCGTTCAAGACTCTGCAGCATGATACGCTTGGATAGATCCCGATAGCGTGGATCGTCTCTCATGCGCTCCAGGATAACCAAGGAAAGATACTGATGGGTTTTGAACAAGAAATGCTTGCGAACCCACCCCTTGGGAACCAGCAGAATTTTACGACTGCCCACTCTCCAAAATGGTTCTTGTGACCATGCCCAGTCATGTTTTTCGCGATCCCATGAACGGATCTCGTGGTAGCCATCTGGCTCAATACCATACCGCTGCATTTGATCCGCTGTGAATTGGGTCAAGATGCGCCGTAGAATATTGGTGAGCAGATCACTCATGCAGTCTTCGGCAAAGTCTTGGACGAATACAGGAATGTCTTGAACGCAAGAAATGGTCGGAATCTTTGTTGCCAGATCGCAGAGGTCCTTCAGACTGTCCCTCATGCCTTCAGGTGTTTTTCCTTTTCCGTTGTGGCCATTTCCATAGCCCAACTTCGTCTCGTTCACTTCATGCGCCTCATCAAACACTGAGGAGTTGTTCCAGCGTGAAGTCCGCATGTCAGCGTACATCTGATCCGCGAAGTCTGCGATTATCTCTGCTGCTTCACGGCTAAGCGGATCTCTACCGCGTTCAATCAGACACGGATCGATAAACAGTTCGGTGTCCGCATCAGTTGTGATATCAACGAAATCGATATCTTCGTGGCCTTTGGGGATACGCAAGTAGGTGGTTACATACATATAAACCGCCCCTTTCGATAAATAATAATCTATAGGGACATGTGGCTTGGGTGAAACGCTCAGTCATTCTTCCTTTCCGACGACTTTGGTCTTGAAATCAGCCTCGAATCGTGGTAAACTCAATGTGCCGCATTGATGAAGTACCATTCGCTGTGCTTTGTCGTCTTGAGCACCGAGGGAACTCGGTGTTTTTTCGATTCCCCAGCCACATGGAGCATGTGCTTGCCAGCCTTCCTGCCGAAGATCTACTGGTCAGAAGTCATTATACATCAGTCGCCTCCCGAAAGCAAGCGCTAAAGTGATTTTTTCACTTTCGCAAGTTCTGCAATCTCAAGTCATGGCATTTTTGCAGTCTTTCCCTATTGACTTTCGTGAATTATTCACGTATAATATGTAAGGTTGCAATATTAACTGAAGGAGTGATAGCATGCTCATTAGCTTTACCGTAAGCAACTTTCGATCCTTCGATAAAGAAGAGCAGTTTTCGATGGTCGCAGGAAAAGCACGAAACTTTTCAGAGCGTACGAATCGTATCTCAAGTGCCAATGTAAAACTTATCAAATTCAAGGCAGTATACGGGGCTAACGCCTCAGGAAAATCTAATCTGGTTCGAGCTATTGACTTCATGCAGCATGCAATGCTGCACGGTATTCCAGCAAATGCTGCGATGGATTATTGCCGCGTATCTGATAACAATGCTGAACGGCCGTCAACCTTTGCCGTGGAAGTTGTCCTCAATAACATCAGATATATCTACGGCTTTGAAGCAGTTTTGAATTCAGGCCTATTCACAAAAGAATGGATGCATGAGGTTCGTCGGCAACACTGCAGAACAATTTTCTATCGGGATGTCCAAAAGGGTACCTACGATGTTGCATCATACATGGAAGACTCACAACTTGCTGATAGGCTGAGCTTCTACGCCGACGATATCAAGAATGACGGAAGCATCTTGTTTTTACGGGTCATGAATAAGAACAAAGATGCACTGTATGATACCTATCCTATCTTGGCACCATATAGAACTGTCTACCGCTGGTTCCGATTCAAACTGAGCGTGAATTATCCCGATGAACCCATTACCCAGTATACATACTTCTTCGATAGCGAAGGTAGTGCTGCCGCAGAGGAATTACTCGCTCGCTTTGATACCGGTATATCTAAGGTTCAAGTATGTGATGAACCGACAGAAAAGCTGATAGCGCAATTCCCCAAACGTCTTTGGTCAGATCTTGTTGAAAGCCTTACCGAACAAAAAAGGCGTTATGAAGAACAGCATCAGGAACGGATTCCTGCTATCATTCTACGGATGCAAGAAGATCATTCCATGTATATCTTCGAACTAATCGAAGAAGAGGTTCGCTGTAAAACACTTAAGTTCCAGCATAAACATGGGCAATCACTGTTTTCGCTAAAAGAAGAGTCCGATGGCACTATTCGCTTGTTGGATCTCTTGGAAGTACTGCTCGCAAACAATTCTGATATGGTCTACGTTATCGACGAAGTAAGTCGCTGCCTCCATCCGTTGCTTACTAAGAAGTTTATCGGGGATTTCCTTGCGCTTGCTGCAGAACGGAATATCCAATTAATCGTGACTACACATGAGGCAGATCTCATGGACTTGGATCTGCTCAGGCAAGACGAGATTGGTTTCGTTGGCAAACGAGACGAGGACGGAACATCTAAGATATTTGGCCTTGATGAATTCGGCGCTCGTTTCGACAAGCGAATTCGCAAAGCATATCTGGATGGAGAGTATGGTGGAATTCCAAAGTTATCCAATGGGAAGCTGGTTCCTCACATGTGATGTTGCTCTGTAACCAACTAGTCATGCCCGCTTTATTGTAAGAAATAAAGCGGGCATGATTGCATCTTCAACTCAGTTGTAGCAATGGTTCAAGTTACCCCTGCATATTTTCAGCCTTCTTGACGAAATAAAGAAATCCGAACCCGTTTCCAACCGGAATCAGGTTCGGATTTCTCCTGTGAAGTGGAGCATAGCGGATTCGAAGCGGAGAACGCACTTCCCATTGCGTCACAATCAGTACCATATGGTAACATTCTGAAACCAAAATCAGCATTTGCAGCTTAACAAATCACATGGAATACCACTCCGTTGTGGGTACAATTGTGGGTACGCATCGTGGTGCAGTGTCGAGGAAACACAGACAATATCCAAGTTTCCGGCTAACCTATAATGAACTCATTGAACAGTTTTGGGGCGATAAAATTTGAAAAGTGCTGATTTGTTTTGTGATGTTTGTATCTGTGCATTTGTGATTTGATGAAAATTTGCACCACAAACATCTAACTCCGTTGAGTCTGGAAATATTCTCAATGTAAATTTCCGAACAAAATGTTGGCTCTGCCGACTTTCTTCTTTTCCAAAGTCAGCAGAGCCAATAGATTTCATCAGAAAAGATAATCAGGCGAAGTCTGCGCCAGCATTACCCTCTCGTCCGCCAAAACCCTTGCACAATATTCATCACGCTGCCCAGCAAAAAGCCACCCAGCGCAATCGCCGCCAGCGTCAGGCTGTTCACAGCGGTCGAGTTACCCTTCTCCAAGTCAGAGAACCAAACATAGCCCATTAAATCCGCACGCCCTGTCAGCACACGGCAGAAGCACAGCGTCGTCAGCACCACATTCAACAGCAGTGCTGCATCCCGCAGAATGCCGTCTTTTTTACGCAGCATCAGCAGCAAATCCAGCAGGATTGCCGCACCGCTCATGAAAATGATTGCGCCCATATTACCCAGTGGATATGCCATCGCTGAACTAATCGCCGTCAATGCAGCTGCCCCTGCCGTCAGAACCACATGAAGAATCAGGAAAATTTTCTGTTTCATGCCGTGCGTTCCTCCTTCTTTTTCGCCATTATGCTGATGCAGCATATCGCCACGTAACCCAGCAATCCTGCGCACGCTGCCGCAAAGCCGCCTATTTTCGCCGTCCGATAGCTGACACGCCACCAGTTGCTGACTTCCACCATTTTTGCTGATGTGTTCACTGCATTCATGCGGTTGCTGTTCGCCAGCACATACAGCGTATGATGCACCGCTTCTTTCAATCGGCGGAGAATTTTAGCATCGCCGCCAAGGGTGTTTCCATCGTGATTGAGATAAGCGTACCATTCTTCTTTGATGTCTACGGAGTCGAAATTCGTTGTTCCTGCCGCAACAGATTCTTTCCACGTCATATAGGTTGCCGGATTCACCAAATCAGTCACGATGTACCCCTGAAATCCCCATTCGCCGCGCAGGATGCCATCAATCAGTCCTTCATGCGCACTGACGTAGGTTGTGCCGATGCGGTTAAACGCAGTCATCGTCCCCAGCATTCCGTTTTCAAAGGCAATCTGGAAGCTGCGCAATTCCAGTTCGCGTGCCTTCTGCTCCGTCATGAAGGGCGCCACGCCATTGCGGTTTGTTTCCTGATCATTGAATGCAAAGTGTTTGCCGGCTGCAATCAAGCCCTTGCTGTACGCCCCCTGCGCATACGCCGCGGCAAGGAAACCGGACAGCACCGGATCTTCCGAATAGTATTCCACGTTTCGACCGCAGCAGGGTGTGCGATGCAGGTTCAGTCCCGGCCCCCAGATAATCGACAGCCCGTTGAAAAGGCTGTCATTGCCGAACAGTGTCCCGATTGCCTGCGCAAGCTCCTTGTCAAACGACGCGCCCACCAGCTGCGGCGTGCCCATGTCATGCACCTCGTAACCCGCATTGGGGTCTTCCGGCGAAACGTACCACGGCGAATTGGCGTCCGATACGTTGGAAATACTGCTGAGGAAGCCCACTGGGCCGTCATTGGCAAGCGTTCCGCCTAAGAAACCAACAGACGGAATATCCAGATAAATCATGTTTCCGGTCGAAACAAACTCCGCCGCTTCCTGAATCGTCAACTGGTCGAGCAGTTTCTCCCAGCGCGGGTCATCGTAGGCTGCCCCCTTCATATCCGCAAAGGACATGCCGTTATCCGCTCCCCAGATAATGTCCGATACGTCGTCATCCGTATGGATGGTGTAAAAATCGTTTTTGAGCGTCGCAAGCATTTCCGCCGTGGCCGTAAGATTCTCGTAGTTTTTCGGCCATGTGCCTGCCCAATCGCTGCGGCTCAGGTATGTTACTGTGCCGGGCTGAAAAGCATTGAAATCCGCATCAGCAAGCTGATTGGATACCTGCACGCCAGCCTTCGTAACAGCAAACGTCGTCGTATCACATTCCGCGAGCGTCCATGTTTTCACGCACGCGATGTCGCCCTGACCATCCAAGCGCTCCGCATATCCCTGCGCCGTCAGAATGCTGTTCAGCGCTTCATGTGCACCGCAGCCAACTGCAAAGTAATATTCCCCCGCATCCAGCAGATAGGTTTCGCGGTCAGCATCATAGCTGGTCATGTTCTGCATATCTGCCGTGATGGTCAGCGTTTCGCTTTCCCCGGCAGCAAGCAGTTTCGTTTTGCCGAAATCCAGCAGCTGCACTGCACTCTTTTCCAGTCCGCCCACATAGTAGGGTGCTTGCATATACAGCTGCACCGTGCTTTTCCCCGGGACACTGCCCGTATTCGTCACCGTTACAGCTGCCGTCACCGTTTTGTCCTGCTGCGACACCGTCACCGCATCCAGCGTCTGCCGAAATGTCGTGTAGCTCACGCCATAGCCAAACGGATATGTTACCTCTTCGCCATAATTCCAGCCAGCTGCAGAATCAAATGCCCCCACTGTGGAATCCGCATTGCCCTGCCCCATCACAGCATCCGCATAGCGGGTCTCATAGTAGCGATAGCCCGTGTAAATGCCCTCCGCTTCGATGAGATAGTAATCCGCGCGGTCTGTCACCGTGTCAAAATATTCATCTGCATTTGCGAAAGTATAGATGCCGAAATTCGCCATTGCGGGCGATGAAACAGAGTTCGACGCATACACATCCGGCAGCGCCCCCAACGGATTCGTTTCGCCGCAGAGGATGGATGCAATGCCCAGCGTACCGTAATTGCCGGGGAAACCAATCCACAGGATAGCGTCAATGCCGTCATCCGCCGCCAATTCACCGATTTCCATCGGATTCGCCGTATTGAGCAGCACAACCACACGGTGGAAGTTTTCCTTCGCCAGTGCAAGGAGCGCCCGCTCGTCATTCGTCAGCGCCAGCGCATTCCGCGCGCCTGTCTGCGGGTCAATGCCCGTTTCACCAGGATAGTAGTCCGCTGCCTCTGTGCCGCAGCGTCCCAGCACAACAATTGCCGCATCCTGATACGCTGCAAAACCGTTTCGATAGTCCGAATCTGCCTTCTGGATTTCCTCCACGGTCGCCTCCGCCGTTACCAGCTTCGGTTCATTGCCTGGCAGGACACCCACAAAACTCGGCGAGAGTTTATTGGCGTTGTTGTACACCTTGTTCTTGCATACTTTCGTATAGGTCTCCCGCATCTGCTCATTCACTTGGAAGCCTTTTTCGATGAGTGCATCCCCCAGCTTCACGTTTTGTCCCGGTTTTACTGCACAGCCGACGCGCGCCCCGAAATTCATCTTTGTTTCCGCGCAAACGCCCAGCAATGTCACAGCGCTGCCCTTTTCCAGCGGCAATGCGCCATTGTTTTTCAGCAGCACACTGCCTTCTGCGCTGAGGCGTTCGCCCATTGCGCGATGCGCTGCAATCAGCTCATCCGTGTTGGCGTAATCCGCCACATAGGTCGTATACAGTGCATCGTCCGATTCCGAGACCTCAACAACAGCAGTCTGCGTTCCCAGATAGCTGTTGACCATATTGCGATTCTTCTCCAGTATCGTGCCCGCGCTATTCCCGATGAGCATCACGCAGACCCCAAGGCAGCTCAATCTGCACCAGAATTGTTTGGTTTTGAACATGCTTTTTCTCTCCTTCTGCCCGTTTTGCGCATACACAGATGCCCTGCCTGCTGGAAAGCACATCAGGCAGGGCTATCTATGACGCTTGGTTATACTTGCGCTTTCACCTGAACCACCTGAATGCTGCTGCGATTCTTCCTGCAGCGCCGTACAATCAGCAGTACGCCTGTCACTGTCACCACCAGCACCGCAGCATCAGCGCAAATCATCCAGATTTGCCACTCTGGCAGCACATTGCGGATTTCCGTCTTTTCGCTGAAGCCATTCATCGCCGCGCTGTTGACAACCGTATACAGGATGTTATGCGATGCACGGCGCAGGCTGTTCACCAGCGTTGCATTGTTTTCAATGTCATCAATCCAGTAAACCGTTTTGTCACTGTTCAGCCACAGGTCGCCGCCGTTTTGCAGCCCCATGTCAATCCACATGTAACCGCCGTTCGCTGTCGCATAGTCTGTCACAACAATTCCGCGGAAGCCCCATTCGCCGCGCAAAACATCCTCCAGCAAATCTTCATTTGCACCGCACCAGATGCCGCCGATGGAGTCAAATGCCGCCATCATGCCATGCGCATCCGCTTCCTTGACGCAGATTTCAAAGGGTGTCATGTACAGTTCGCGCAGCACCTGCTCCTGACAGAAGGTTGCAATGCCATAGCGCCGATCTTCCTGATCGTTCAGCACCAAATGTTTGAGGTAGACATACATGCCTTTGCTTTGTGCGCCGCGAACCTCCGCCGCACAGATTTTCCCCGACAAGAAGCCGTCTTCGGAGTAGTACTCAAAGTTGCGTCCGCCATAGGGCGTACGATGCGTCCCTGCCCCCGGCGCATACCAGCCCTGAACGCCCGACTTCAAGCCATCTTCACCAATGCACTCGCCCATCTGCTCCACCAGTTCCTGATTCCATGTGGACGCAAGCACCACCGCAATCGGATAGCCCATGCAGTGCGCACTGCCGGAAATCAATTCATCCGAAATACCTGCCGGGCCATCCTGATCGTTGGAAACAGGCTTGGAAATGCTCAGCAGCTGTGCCGTCTGCCAGCCGCCCAGCCGAACCATGTTCATCATTTCTTCGACCGTCAGGCAGTCCAGCACATTTTCCCATGCCGGATCGTCGTATGCCTTGCCGCGCATGGTAATCAGCTTGATACCTTTGCCCGAACCTGTCGTCGGCATAACGGCGTTCGGGTCGTCAGCGTAATGATTTTCCTGACTGTCCTGCAGCAGCTGGTCGCTCGCCTTCATGGTATGTTTGCCCTTTTTATCCGTCTTGCCGTAGAAGCTCGGCCATGTGCCATCCCAATCACTGCGCGTCAGATAGACATACTTGCTGTCATAGTACGTCATGCTGCTGTAATCAAACTGATTGCTGATAGCCGTTCCCGTTGCGCTGTCCACTGCGCAGGTCGTTGTGTCCAGTTCCTGCTGCACATAGGATGCTGTCATGGCAGCATTGCCCGCATCATCCATGCCGTCTTCAATCGTGCAGCCTTTTGCCGCCAAGATGTTGTTGACTGCATCGTGTGCATTGTCCGCCACGGTAAAGTAGTACGTTCCCGCATCAACAATGTAGGTGCGCGCATTGATTCGGTCATACGCACGCAGCTCTTCTTTTGGCACAGTCAGCGCAACCGTCTCTGTTTCGCCCGGCAAAAGCAGGCGCGTTTTGCCGAAACCGCACAGCTCCACCGATGCCTTCTCTACCAAATACTGCTTATCATAGTCCGTATAGGGCGATTGGAAGTAGATCTGAACAACTTCCTTGCCCGCCACAGCACCTGTATTGGTGACATCCACAGAAACAGCAAACTGATTTTCCTCTTCCGTCAGCTTGAAATTGCTGTATTCAAAGGTTGTGTAGCTCAGTCCGTAGCCAAAGGGATACAGCACTTCCTTGCCATAGTTCCACGCCTTGTTGTCCGAAGCGCCCTTTCTGCTGTCTGCATTTCCCTGCCCCAGTACCGTATCCTCATAGCGCGTTTCATAATAGCGATAACCGACGTAAATTCCTTCGCCATAAACCACATAGGTATTCTTCGCGCCCACGCTGTTATAGCCGTTTTCCACGCGCCCATAGCCGAAATTTTCAAACGCAGCTGAGCTTTCCGCGCTGTAAGCATAGGTATCCACCAGCCGTCCAGACGGGTTCACCGTACCATTCACGGCACGCGGAATCGAAATCATTCCCTGCTGACCAGGGTAGCCCACCCAAAGTGCCCCTTGAATATGCTCATATTCATTGAGCCAGCCCAATTCAACCGCGTTTGCGATGTTCAGCAGCACAATCACGCGGTCAAAATGCGCATTGATGTATGTCAGCAGCGCCTGCTCATCCTTGCTCAGAGAGACCTCTTTCTCTGCGAGGTCTGTCGCCTCATGCGCAGGGCGCGAGAAGACAAAAATCGCTACATCGCCATATGCTGCAAAAGACTTTTCCACCTCCGCAGAGAAATCATCCGGCTTGACTTCTTTGGGAATTTTCAGGCCGCTGTCTTGATACATTGTCCACAGCGTTTCATTCACATCGAAGCCTTCCTGCGTGAATGCTTCCTTCAAGCTCTGCACGTTTGTCTCGTCAATGGCGCCGGAACCGCCGCCGCCATAGCGGAACTGCGTTGATGCCTGACCAAAGATGCTGATTTTCGCTCCCTTTTGCAGCGGCAGTGCATTCTGGTCGTTTTTCACCAGCACAATGCCCTCCGCCTCAATCTGCCGGCTGATTTCCGTTTCATGCGCCAGCAAATCTGCCTCCGTTGCAAAGGCGCTTTTGAAGTAATCGCTGTCACCCGAAGTATCCAGATTCACGGTTGCTACGGTTTGATGTCCCAGCGAACGAGTAATCAGCGAGCTGTATTTGAGCAGCACCACGTTGAGCGTGATAATGCCCACCATCAGGAGCGCCAGAAGGCTTCCCCAAATTCCAGTAAAGAGCTTGTTGCTCATTTTTTTATGAGGCTTTTTGATTTTCTGTTTCTGCTCGTCCATCTTCAAGCGCTTCCTCTCTGTCTTCCGCTTCAGAATTTCCAAGTTCTCATACTGTTTCGGCCGCATTGGGAATTGGAATCAGTATGTTGAGGATGAAGGTATCCCCTTCCGTGGTCGTGCTGGCATAACCGCCGTATTTCTCCGTTGTCGCACGAATGCTGCGCACGCCGAGGCCGTGATTATGTGCGTCCTGCTTTCTCGCCAGCTAATCTGGCAGTAGCTCATAATGACCAGCATATTCACCAGCGGCAGCACAAAATACCACACAACCGGCAGTGCGCCATCCACGGCGGTAGAGGAAGCCAGCATCCCCAGCAGCAGAAATCCAGACGTCGCCGCACTGCCTTTGAGGCACGCCATTTTTCTCTTTTCCAGAGAATGTGAGAACACCAGCGTTGCAAGCCCAAGCCAGCAAATGTACTGCACACCCACTGTATATAGGCTTTTCAGCCAGTCCAGCAAGCCCGTCATGCTGCACTTCCTCCGCCGTCGTTATTGACTATTACTTAAAGAACACCAACAGGCAGTTGTACAAATCCACAATCCAAGCTGCATAGTTGTGTGCACCGTCTTCCAGCACCACCATTGCGCTGTTTTCGCCGTCCACAAACTTGTTGCTCATACTCTCCATCAGCTGATTGTAGATTTCGTAATGCTCTTCAAAAGCAATGTCCTCCACGCCGTTGCCGTTATACCAGAAGTTCAGGGTGTAATCCGCATATTTTTCTTCCAGCATCGTGCGGAAAAGCGCTTCATCCGTCAGCGAGCCCGACCATGAACCGCACCAGCCGATGACATCAAAATTGCGCATCAGGACTCCGTGGAAGGAAGTTACTGAACCCATCGACAGGCCGCAGTACGCCCGATGGTCGCGCGTTGCAATCAGGTTCTCTTCACTGACATCTTTGTTTGCATAGGTCAGGTATTTGCTTTCCACCGCAGGAATGATATTGTTCCGAAATTCGTCGCCAAAGTACCATGTATACAGACCCGACATGGAATTATAGTGCGATTCGCCAATCTGCGCACAGACGGCATCAATCTGCTCCTGCGTCGGCTCAACGCCCTCGACGTCAGCATAGAACGTCGGCGTAACCACAATCAGCGGCTCACACAAGCCGTCCTCAATCATGTGATCCAGCACGCGCATCGTCGTTTTGCCATGTGTACGGTCGCTCAGCTCCATCAGCCAGTAGTTCTCGTCATCACCGCCACCATGCATCAGATAGAGGATGTTGTAGCTCTTTTCCGGCTTCTAAAAATCCCCGCGTACCAGCAAGTCCGAATTTCTTGTTGGCGCTTGCGTCAGCACACGGGGATTCTTTTTGTGCTGCTTCACCGCAGCGCAGGTGAATTGGGATTACTTCACAATGTCAGCCCAGACCGTCGCGTTTTCGAGGATGTATGCAATCATATCCGGCGCATCGCCGCCCATGAAGCCCGTCTTGTCGAACGTGACCTTACCTTCGCCGTCAACGACCTGCCAAATGACCTGCTGGTCGTCGCCATAGAAGCTGTATTCCAAGTTGAACTCGGAATCGTCCGCCTTCGCAGAGCAGGTAATGATAACCGTCGCGTCCGCCGCTTCGATGTAGTATTCAATCACGGTGTACTTGTCGTAATCAGGATTCGGTTCGTAATCAGCGTCGTCGCTGGTCAGGTCGCCGAAATCAATCACGTCGTTTTCGGGAATCGCAGACCAAATCGCGTTTTCGAGGATGTAGGCAATCATATCCGGCGTGTCGCCGCCCATGAAGCCCGTCTTGTCGAACGCGACCTTGCCTTCGCCGTCAACAACCTGCCAGATGACCTGCTGGTCGTCGCCATAGAAGCTGTATTCCAGGTTGTATTCGGAACCGTCCGCCTTCGCAGAGCAGGTAATGATAACCGTCGCGTCCGACGCTTCGATGTAGTACTCAATCACGGTGTACTTGTCGTAGTCCGGGTTCGGTTCGTAATCAGCGTCATCCGCAGTCAGGTCGCCAAACTCGGTCAGCACTTCCAGCGGCGCAGCATCTTCCGCCAAGGACAGATTCGCGCAGCCCAGCACCATCAGGGCCGCCAGCAGCAGAGCAAGAAACTTCTTCATATTGGGTTCCTCCTTCTATTTTGTGCGTTTCCTTCTCGGCAACGCATCTCATGTGAGTATCATAGCACGATTGGGTTTCCGTGTGTGCAATTTGGCTTATCCCGTCGTTTTAGCGTCAAATCTGGTCATTATTGTGCCATCCATGACAGAATGCAATCCACGGTGGTCTGTTTCTGTTCCTTTGTAAATGTGCCATAGCCGTGTCCACCGTCCGGAATTGTGACAAAATCCGTCTGCGTCTGTTCCCGCTGCTGATACAGCACCGCATTGAACGCCGCGTTGTCATAAGCGCCTGTTGCATCTGCATCGCCGCAAATAAACAGTACTGCGCCCGGATAGCCCAAAATGTACTGGTATGGATCATCAGGAACATACTTCGTCAGAATGCCATGATGTGTCTCTTCCTGTGCCTGAATCCCCAGAACAGCATCCGACAGACCTGTACTGACCAGCAGCAATCCTTTCACATCGTTCGGATGATTGACCGCACAGAATTCCACGACAATTCCGCCATAGCTTTCCCCCCACAAATAAACGCGGTTCGTATCAACGAAATCCAGCGTTTTTGCAAAAGCAAGCACAGCTTCCAAGTCGCTGATGCGCGAGGAATAGTGCGCAGGAAAGAGATCTCCCCCGTCACTTTTGGCGGCGGATGCTTTCCCGTTATTTCCGCCGCAGCATTCAAACATCAGACCTGCGATTTTTTGTTCACTAAGCGTTTTCGCCAGTCCAATATAGCTGTTTGCCGTGCCGTTGCCGCCGTGGACATAGATGATGAGCGGTACTTTTTCTCCCTCTGCCAAATCCTTGGGCTTGATTTGCACCGCGTAGATGCTGCGATTCATCTCGTCATTGTGTATGTAGTACGTTTCCTTTTCAAACGCATCCTCTGCCAAGCCGATTGTCCAGCACAGCGCCAGCTGCACAAGCAGCATCCATGCTGCCAGCAGTCTTTTCATTATCTTTCCCTTTCCGTCTCATCCGTTTGCTGTATATTCCGCCAGCGCACGAATCAATTCTTTTTTGCTGCCTCGGCTGATGTGAATCCGTTCTTTGTTCAGGAAGACTTCATCATCCTTCACCCGTGTCACAAAGCGCAAGTGAATCAGATAGCTTTGGCTGCATTTGCAGAAACCGTATGGCATCAGCGCCTTTTCCGCCTCGCGCATACTACCGCGCACAGCAATTTCGCCCTGTTCTGTATGGTAAATGAGCGTATGCTGCGCCACCTCCACATACAGGAGTTCTGACAGCAGGACACGATAGACCTGATCATTGCTCGTCAGCAGCACAGCGCGATTGCTTTTCTTCCGTTCCACCCGGTGCACAACGCGATCCATGCGAAATTGAAACACTTCATAGGTATAGGGTTTCACAATGAAATCCATTGCCTCTACCTCATACCCTTGCAGCGCATAATTCGCCATGTTTGTGATGAATACAATCGCAACATGCTGGTCTTCGCGGCGAACCCGGCGTGCCACTTCCATCCCGCTCATCTGCGGCATCTCTATATCCATCAGCAGCATGTCATAGCCTGATGCGCCGCTGAACAAGAGTTCTGCGCCGCTGCTGAAATAATCCATGTCCCATTCCGCATGGTTTTCCGCCTGATAGCGTTCCAAGCAACGTTTGATTTGCACTCGACTTTCCTGTTCATCCTCCAGCACAGCAACCTGCAGCATGCTTTGACCTCCCGACTTCCCGTCTTCCGCGCCGGAAGGGAAGCCCCCCCGATGCTCGAAGGGATTCTCTTTCCGGTGCGCGACTTTCGTATTAGGAAACCTTGCCCGTCCAGTCCGTAAACGTAATGCGCACGAACATTGCCTCCACAGGCTCTTCCATGTCAATGAAGTTCAGGATGTTGGACGTGCCTTCCCAGACTGTCACCCAGCCTTCTTCGGAATTGCTTTCAGATATCGGTGCAGTGACCGGGTTCTCAATGCCGTTGTACACCTCAATCTTGTACGAATACTCTGAATGATTCGTACCATAGGTGTTCGCGCGGTTCAGCTCAACATCCTTGAGCATCACGCGGATGGAATCCACGTTGTAGTAGCCTTTGAGCGACACCAGATACCACGGCTGCGCATCGTCATCCGCAGGCTGCCACCACGTCAGCGGAGATTCATCCGAAGCGTACATCGGATGACGGCCCTCGTGATAGCTCGACACCGCATAACCCTGACGTGCAGAGAGAATGTCCGAACCCGTTTCATTGCCCGCTTCGCCGCAGGGATTCGCCAGCACGCCGGGCGCATACTGCGGATTTTCCGACAGATGCGGCACAACCAGCACGCCATCTTCCGTCACATACGCCGGATCAGCCCCCAGACGGCGCTCCATGTCGCCTTCATAGCCGACGTTCACCGTGTAGAAGCACCAGAGCTGACCATTCGGGCCTTCCGCAATCGAGCCGTGACCGCCGCCGCGCACTGCGCCCCACATGGCATCATCCCCATCGGGGTTAATGACCTCTTGATTCTGATACACCCAGTTGTCTGCGTTCAGCAGGTCATCCGTCTTGTTGGTATATACACCGAAGGTATAGGAATCATACTGCGTGCCGCCGGTCGCAAACGTCCAGTAATACACGCCATTGTACTTGAACATCATCGAGCCTTCCGCAAAACCGGTCGCGTAGTCCTCATGATGCTGCCCGAAGTTTTCCCACGTCACCGTCGGATTGTGCGTGATAACCGGCACGGGTGCACTCAGCAGTTCCGAGGGATTATCGGGATTCAGCTCCGCGATGCTCAGCTCCTTCGAGCCCATGCCCCAGCAGAGATACATGCGGTTCGTATCATGGTCAACGAACAAGTCCACGTCATTGTGCGCGGCAATGATGACCGATTCAGCATCATCCGCTGCATCCGCCGCGTGCGACGGGCCGTAGGTGTTGTCCTCCTTGTTGTACAGCGCATTATCGCTGAAAGACATGCCGCGGTAAGTAAAGTCACCCAAGTCCGTCCAAGGGCCGGTCGGCGTTTCCGAAGAATAGATGTGTGAGCTGTTCCACGCAAGGTAGAACGTCGTCTTTCCGCTTTCATCCGTGCGGTATCCCACGCTGGGTGCAGTGAAGGTCATCTGCGTGCCATCGGCATTCATAGCCGGGACAACCTCCCAGTTCACAAAATCCTCCGAGCGCAGCTGATAGCCGCCGGACGCATACACATACCAAACGTTGTTATAATAGATGGCGTGCGGGTCAGCCGCCGAACGGCTGTTGTTTTCTTTGAGGTAAGTGGCGGTGCCGCGGAAGAGCACTGCATTCGTCAAATGGGTGTAACGCTCCGTCGGGCTGCTCTCAATGATGTTGGCAATGAATGCCGCGCTGAACGGCGCATCAGACACCACGCCCAGCGTCTCGCCGGCATTTGCCGAGTAGTTGTAGTTAAAAACAATCGGGTTGCAGTACACCGGTGCGTTTTCCGGCGTATATCCTTCGTTGAAAATCTGCCCGTTCGCCTGCGGATAGACGCTTTCCGGCTTATCCACATGATTGCCGAACACCGTCATTTCGACCAATCCGGGAACCAAGCCGCTGGGGGCAGGATTCTCTTCCGCCCGCGCAACCATTGTGCAGGCGGCGCTCAGCGGCAGCGCAGCCGCGAGAAGCAGTGACAGGATTTTTTTCATGGTACCTACTTCCTTTCATTTGGATAATTCCAGTGCCATGCGTTCATGAACCGCTCGGCGCTGCTCATCCTTGCTGTCTGTATTGTAGCGCAAAGTCATCGCCGCATGATAGCAGAATTATGACCTGCAATATGTACGATAATGACATGATAATACTATTTCCAGATAAGAATGCGCCAAGAT